>ERZ888423.15-NODE-15-length-142909-cov-39.487729_pt1 | contig 142909 bp, 128 predicted proteins | sample MGYA00520523_ERZ888423 | MGnify/ENA primary metagenome ERZ888423 (study PRJEB32303, sample SAMEA104408611) | aquatic metagenome | biome: Brackish water; feature: Pelagic; material: water | place: Baltic Sea | collected 2014-06-08T10:24:00 | depth 30,27 m ...
TCGGCCAGCCACCCGGCACCCACGGCCATAGACGAGATAGGCCATAGCGACCCACACCGCCGAGCGCGCTACCGAGCGCCACCGCAAGCCAGGGGCTCATCGCTCGCCCCCGCCGCTGCTGCCTTGGCCGCTGCTGCCTTGGCCGCTGCTGCCTTGGCCGCCATCGCGCTGACGCAGACGCGCCAGCGCCTCGGCGATGCGCTGTTCGAGACCGCGCGGCGCAGGCCGGTAGTAGCGCCGATCGGGCAGCCCCTCGGGCAGATACCGCTCGCCCGCAGCATACGCATCGGGCTCGTCGTGGGCGTAGCGATAATCTTTGCCATAGCCCAGATCCTTCATGAGCGAGGTGGGCGCATTGCGCAGCGGCATCGGCACCTCGAGCGTGCCGAACTCCTGCACATCCGCGTTCGCTTCCTTGAACGCGGTGTAGACGGCGTTGCTCTTCGGCGCACAGGTGAGATAGACGACGGCATTGGCGAGCGCGAGTTCGCCCTCCGGGCTGCCGAGGCGGTCGTAGGCGGTCCAGGCGTCGATGGCGAGCTGCAGGCCGCGCGGGTCGGCCAGACCGATGTCCTCCACCGCCATGCGCACGATGCGCCGCGCGAGATAGCCCGGATCACAACCACCGTCGACCATACGGCAGAACCAGTAGAGCGCGGCATCCGGGTCGGTGCCGCGCACGCTTTTGTGAAGCGCCGACATCTGGTCGTAGAACTGCTCGCCGCCCTTGTCGAAGCGGCGACGCGTGCCGCCCGCGACCTCGGCGGCCTGCGCCACGCCGATGCGTCCCTCGACCGCAAGGTCGGCCGCGATCTCGAGCATGTTGAGCGCACGACGACCATCGCCATCGGCCGCGCGGGCGAGCAAGTCGAGCGCAGGTTCGTCGACCTCGACATCCGCCCCGCCTGGCCCGCGCCCACCCAAGCCTCGCTCAGGGTCGGCGAGCGCGCGACGCATGATCTCGGCGGTGTCGGCGGGCTCCAGTGCGCGCAGCACATACACCCGCGCCCGCGACAGCAATGCGCTCACCACCTCGAAGGACGGGTTCTCGGTGGTCGCACCGATGAACACCAGCGTGCCGTCCTCGATGTACGGCAGGAAGGTGTCCTGCTGGGTTTTGTTGAAGCGGTGCACCTCGTCGAGGAACAGCACCGTGCGCCGACCGGTCGCGGCCCGCTCGGTCTGCGCCTTTTCGACCGCGGCGCGTACGTCTTTGATGCCCGCCATCACCGCAGACAAGGCGATGAACTGCGCGTCCGACCCTTGTGCGACAAGGCGCGCGAGGGTGGTCTTTCCGGACCCGGGCGGCCCCCACAGCACCATCGAGTGCAGGCGGCCGGTCTCGAGCGCGACGCGCAGCGGTTTGCCGGGCCCGAGCACCTGCGGTTGACCGACGATGTCGGCGATGCTGCGCGGTCGCATCCTGTCCGCGAGCGGACGATCGGCGAGCGGGCGTTCCGCCGCGGAGGGCGCTGCGCTGCGCCGCGGCTCCACTGAATCCCCCAGTCCCATGACGGTCTGTTCAGCCACCCGCGCCGACCCAGCGCTCGATGCGCTGCAACCAGGACTCGCGGATCGACCACGAGAGGATCGAGCCCGCCAAGATGCCGAGGCCATCCGCGGCCAGATCCAACCACTCGGCGGAGCGGCCATACGGCAGCAGGTACTGCGCGATCTCGATGGCGCCCCCGAAGGCGAGCAGCCCCAGACAGACCGATGCGTAGTACCGACGCTCAACCAGCGCGAGCAGCATGCCGGCGAGCGCAAAGAACGCCAAAAAATGCGCCCATTTGTCGGCGTTCGGGAACAACTGCTCGCCGCCCGTCGACGGCCGAAGACACAGGAAGGTGACGAGCAGCACCAGCGCGGCACCACCCGACAACCAGAACCCCCGCCAATGCAGTGCGCGCATCTGGAGGAGTCCGTGCTTCAGGGCGCCGGCTTGCCGATCTGATCGGCACCGGCGGGCGTTTCGAACCTCAGCGTCGCCGGGGGCAACGCAGGATTGCGCACACCACCCCGGAACGACAGCACGACCTGTTGCCCGAGCTTGTCGTCGAGCTCCAGGCGCCGAAGCTCGAGCCCCGCGAAACCGAAGCGGGCCTCGCGGAACTCGGCATCGAGGCCTCGCGGCAGGACCTTCACCCAATCGAGCCCCCCTCGCCGACCCGTCGCTGCGACATCGAAGCGCTCGCGCAGTGGCACGGTGCCCGCGAGCAGCATCGCCGGGGTCGCGGTGAGCGCACCACCGGTGGGCTTGACGGTCACCTGGTCGAGGTCACGATCATAGAACCAAAGATTTTTACCGTCCGCGACCATCACCTGCGCTGCTTGTGACGCCGGCGTGCCGCTGCTGCGGATCTCCCAACGGAAACGCCCCGGTCGCTGCACGACGAGCAGCCCTTCCTGTACCGGGCGGCTGCGCCCGCGGGCATCCGTGGTGGACTGGGTGAACTCGGCACGCCAACTCACCAGCCCCTCAAGGTATCGATCGAGCGCCGTGACGACCGTCGCGCCACCCTGCGGAAAACCGACCGACGGACCGCCTGCGAAGAGGACCGCCGTGGCGAACACGACGCCCCACAGCGGACGGAAAGCCCTGCGACGCATGGACCGAAGAGCGCTCATTCGCCCGCCGGGGCGGGCACCAGGATCTCGCGTCCGCCGTTCGCCTGCAGCGGCCCGACGAGCCCCGCCGTCTCCATCGCTTCGATGAGGCGCGCCGCCCGGTTGTAGCCGATCTTGAGCCGCCGCTGCACATAGGAGATCGAGGGCTTGCGCTCGGTGATGACGATCTTGACGGCTTCGTCGTAGAGCGCGTCCTGCTCGGGGTCACCGCCCTCGCCGCCACCCTCGCCGTCCGCGGGGGAGAGACCCGGCACAAACCCGCGGGGGCCGGAGAGCACCTCCTCGATGTAGTTCGGCGCGCCGGTCTTGCGCAGCGCCTCGACCACCTTGTGCACTTCGTGGTCGGCGACGAACGCGCCATGGACGCGGTTGGGCATGGAGGTGCCCGCCGGCAGATAGAGCATGTCGCCGTGGCCGAGCAAGGATTCAGCGCCGCTCTGGTCGAGGATGGTGCGCGAATCGACCTTGGCCGACACCTGGAAGGCGATGCGGCAAGGGATATTGGCCTTGATGAGGCCGGTGATGACATCCACGGATGGGCGCTGCGTGGCGAGGATGAGGTGGATGCCTGAGGCGCGGGCTTTCTGCGCGAGGCGCGCGATCAGCTCCTCGACCTGCTTGCCGACGATCATCATCATGTCGGCGAGCTCATCGATGATGACGACGATGAACGGCAGCGGCTCAAGATCCGGGATCTGCGACTGGTCGATGCTCGGGTCGTTGGCCGCACGCTGCAGCAGCACCGGGTTCTTGATCGGTTTCTTGTCGGCGATGGCGTCGCGCACCTTGCGGTTGAAGCCCGCGATGTTGCGCACGCCCAGCGCCGCCATCAACTGATAGCGACGCTCCATCTCGGCCACGCACCAACGCAGCGAATTGGCGGCGTTCTTCATGTCGGTCACGACCGGCGCGAGCAGGTGCGGGATACCCTCGTAGACCGAAAGCTCCAGCATCTTCGGATCGATCATGATCAACCGGACATCCTCGGCCGTGCTCTTGTAGAGGATCGAGAGGATCATCGCGTTGACCGCCACCGACTTGCCCGAGCCGGTGGTACCCGCGACCAGCAGGTGCGGCATGCGTTGCAGATCGGCGACCACCGGTGCGCCGCCGATGTCCTTGCCGAGCGCGATGGCGAGCGGCGAGTTGACCTCGTCGTAGGCTTTGGATCGGACGATCTCGCCGAAGGTGACGAGCTCCCGCTTCTCGTTCGGTATCTCGAGACCCATGACCGACTTGCCGGGGATCACCTCGACCACGCGCACGCTGACGGCCGAGAGCGCCCGGGCGAGGTCCTTGGAGAGGCCGCTGATCTGGCTCGCCTTGACGCCCGGTGCCGGACGCAGCTCGAAGCGTGTGACCACCGGCCCCGGCAGCACGGCCACCACCTCGACCTCGACGCCGAAATCTTTGAGCTTGAGCTCGACGAGACGCGACATGGCCTCGAGCGCCTCGGGCGAATAGGAGGCTTCGCGCACCTGCGGATCATCGAGCAGTTGCAGGGGGGGCAGCTCGCCCGACTTGGCGTGGAACAACGGCACCTGCCGTTCTTTCTCGATGCGCTCGCTCTTCTCCGCCTGCGGCGCGGGGGGCTCGATGCGCGGCTTGGTGCGCGAGGCGGTACGGCGCGCCTCGACTTCGGCGTTGCCCTTGCGGACGGCGCGACGCACCTCGCCTTCGGCGACATCCTGCGCTTTGAGACGGCGTGCGCGCAGCCAGTCGATGCCGCCCCAGAGGCCACCGCCCAGACGGTCGATGACACCGAGCCAAGAGACCCCGAAAGCGAGCGTCACACCGACCATCCCGACGGCGAGCAGCAGCAGCGTCCCGCCGACGAAGTTGAAGTTGCCGCGCATCCAGTCGCCGACCACGCTGCCGAGCACGCCGCCCGCGCCTTGGCGCAGCGACCCTGCGCTCCAGTGCAACGAGGCGAGCGCGCAACCCGCCGCGAGCATCACCACGAAGCCGCCGACCCGCAGCAAAGTACCGATGCGCGAGGACGGTGTGTCGACGCCACGCTGCCGGTGCAACCAGAGACAGGCGGCCCCCAGCATCAGCGGGAAAAGGAAAGCGGGTCGGCCGAACAGGAAGAAGAGCGTGTCGGCGAGCCACGCGCCTTGGCGTCCGATCAGGTTATGCACCGTATCGACACCGCCCCCGACGGCGAGCGGCTCCGCTGCGCCGGTGTAGGTGAAGCCCGGGTCGGATGGGTTCCAGGTCAAGAGCGCCGCGAGCAACATGACCGCCAGCACCCCGAACAGGATCACACCGCCCTCGCGCAGACCGCGCTTCAGGGCTTCGGACAAGGGTGCAGGTGCTTCGTTCTTCGCGGCGGATTCGGCCAAGACAGGCCCTCGTGTGCGGCAGCTTGCTCGCACAGAGATTCTAGAGTAATCGGCCGCTCCGGGACAGGCCGACCGCGGTGCGGGAGCGTATCGTCGGCGTGGCTTTCGCGCGCGCCACGCCCTACCATTCCTGCATGAAGACCCTCCACCGTCCGCTCATCATCCTAGGCTCGGGCCCCGCCGGTTACGCGGCCGCCGTCTATGCCGCCCGCGCCAACCGTGCCCCGATGCTGATCGCCGGGATGCAGGAGGGCGGCCAACTCATGACCACCACCGAGGTCGACAACTGGCCGGGCGATCCCCACGGCCTGATGGGCCCTGCGCTGATGGATCGGATGAAGGCGCACGCGCTGCGTTTCGGCACCGAATTCGTGAGCGACCACATCCACACCACCGTGCTCGGCGAACGCCCGTTCCGGCTGATCGGGGATCTCGGCGAATACACCTGCGACGCGCTGATCATCGCCACAGGCGCCTCGGCGCGTTATCTCGGCCTCGAGTCGGAAGAAGCGTTCAAGGGCCGCGGCGTCTCCGCATGTGCGACCTGCGACGGCTTCTTCTTCCGCGGCCAAGAGGTCGCGGTGGTCGGCGGCGGCAACACCGCTGTCGAGGAAGCGCTCTATCTCTCGAACATCGCCGCGCGCGTCACGCTGGTGCATCGTCGCGACCGTTTGAAGGCCGAGAAGATCATGCAAGACCGCCTGTTCGAGCGTGAGCGTGCCGGCAAGGTGCGACTGCTTTGGAACCACGCCATCGACGCGGTGATCGGCGACGAGGCGGGTGTCACCGGCCTGCGGGTGCGCCCGACCGTGGGCAGCAGCGGCCAGCCCGACCCGGATGCCACGCCGCAGGACCTCGCGCTCACCGGCGTCTTCATCGCCATCGGCCACACGCCCAACACCGCGATCTTCGACGGACAGCTCGACATGCAAGGGGGCTACATCAAGGTCCGCAGCGGTACCAGCGGTGATGCGACCGCGACGAGCGTCGACGGCGTGTTCGCGGCCGGCGATGTCGCCGATCATGTCTACCGCCAAGCCATCACCTCCGCGGGTTCGGGCTGCATGGCGGCGCTCGACGCCGATCGCTACCTTGAGCGGTTCGACAAAGCTTGATGCGCGCCGGACTCCTCGAGCGGGTCGAGGACATCCCGGCGGACGGATGGGACGCACTCGGCGACCCGCGATACCCGTTCCTGCGCCACGCTTTCCTCGCGGCGCTCGCCGAAGGCGGCAGCATCGGCGGACGCAGCGGTTGGCAGCCGTTCATCGTCACGCTCAGCGATGCCCGAGGGCTGGCGGCCGCCGCACCCGGTTGGTTGAAGCCGCATTCCTACGGCGAGTTCGTCTTCGATTTCGCGTGGGCGCAAGCCTATGCCCGCCACGGTCTGCAGTATTACCCGAAGCTGGTCGTCGCAGCGCCGTTCACGCCCGCGACCGGGCCGAGGCTGCTGGTGCGCGCGGATCTCGATCATCCGACCGTGGCGTCCGCGCTGTTGTCGGCGCTGGCGGCGGCCGCCGACGATCGCGGTCTTTCCTCGACCCATGTGCTGTTCCCTGCGGAGGCCGATCGCCAGGTCATCGCCGCTGCCGGTGAGACCGGCGATGACGGATGGCTGATGCGCCGTGACTGCCAGTTCCATTGGCATAACCGGGGCTACGCGCACTTCGAGGATTTCCTCGCCGGCTTCACCGCCGAGAAACGCAAGAAAGCACGCCGCGAGCGGCGCCGGGTCGCCGAGGAAGGCATCACCTTCCGCACGGTGTACGGCCGTGATGCCGCTCCCGCCGAGGTGCTCGCCGCGTGGCAATTGCACCGCGGAACCTTTCTGCGCCGCGGCCAGGAGCCCTACCTCGGCCTCGAGTGCTTCCGTGTCCTCGCTCGCTCGCTCGGGGACTCGCTGCTCTTCAAGTTCGCCGAACGCCGAGGCGCGATCGTCGCGGTCGCGGTGTTCTTCGTCGGCGGCGACACGCTCTACGGCCGCTACTGGGGCGCAGCGGACGAGTTCCACAGCCTGCACTTCGAGACCTGCTACCACCAAGGCATCGAGCACTGCATCGAGCACCGCATCGCGCGCTTCGAGCCCGGCACGCAAGGCGAGCACAAGGTCGCCCGCGGTTTCGTGCCGACCCTGACGCATTCCGCGCATCGGATCGCCGATCCACGGTTCCGTCGCGCCATCGCCGACTACCTGCGCGCCGAGGGAGCCAGCGTGGACGAATACGCGGCAGGCATCGGTGAACATGTGCCCTATCGTCAGGAACTCACCCCGTGAGACCGCGCCGTCCGCGGCTCACCTGGCTGGATCCGGCAGGTGACCCGACTGCGTTCCCGCCCTTGGAGTCGGTGCAGGAGGAGCCGCCCGGCCTCATCGCAGCAGGGGGAGACCTGTCACCGGAGCGCCTCGAAGCGGCCTACCGGCGCGGCATCTTCCCGTGGTATTCCGAGGGCCAGCCGATCCTTTGGTGGTCACCCGACCCGCGCATGCTGCTGTTCCCAAGCGAATTCCGCCGCTCCCGCTCGCTCGCCAAACGCGAGCGCCACGGCGGATTCGAACTGCGGTTCGACAGCGATTTTGATGCCGTGGTCGGCGCCTGCGCAGCCCCCCGTCGTGGCGAGGGCGGTGGCACCTGGATCACCGACGAGATGCGGGCCGCCTACCTTGAGATGCACCGGCGCGGGCTCGCGCACAGCGTGGAGACCTGGCGGCAAGGTCGACTCGTCGGTGGGCTCTACGGGGTGCAATTGGGGGCCTGTTTCTTCGGCGAATCGATGTTCAGCCTCGAGACCGACGCCTCGAAGTTCGCCCTCTCGGCGTTGGTCCGGCGCTGCCTCGCCACCGGGATCGCGGTGGTGGACTGCCAGATGGAGACGGGTCATCTGGCCTCGCTCGGCGCCCGTCCGGTCGCGCGGGCGGAGTTCCAAGGGTTGCTCGCAGAGCACTGCAACCCGACCATCTCCCCGCGTTGGGCAAGCGGCGGAGATTGATTCGCGGGGGGCGCTGCGGCAGAATCCGCGCTTCTCAAAGCCAACCGGTGCCCGCAAACCTGATGTCGAAAGAAGACGCGATCCAGATGGACGGCGAAGTCGTCGAGACCCTGCCGAACACCACCTTTCGCGTGAAGCTGAAGAACGGGCACCTGGTCACGGCGCATATCTCCGGAAAGATGCGCAAGAACTACATCCGCATCCTCACCGGCGACACGGTCACCGTCGAGATGACCCCGTACGATCTCTCGAAGGCCCGCATCGTCTACCGCGGACGCTGACCTCAGCCGACGAGCGCCGGCTCCTCGCTGGTGCTGCACTCGAGGTCTAGCCCGCTGCCGTCGGCCTTGACGCTGATGCGCACCTGACCGCCGTCCACCAGTTTCCCGAACAGCAACTCTTCGGCGAGCGGCCGCTTGATGTGCTCCTGGATGACCCGCGCCATCGGGCGCGCGCCCATCTTCGGGTCGTAGCCCTTGTGCGCGACCCAACTCCGCGCCGCGTCGTCCATGTGCACCACCACGCGCTTGGCCTCCAACTGCGCCTCGAACTCCACCAACAATTTCTCGACCACGCGCTCGATCGTGGACTCGTCGAGCCCGTTGAACTGGATCACGGCGTCGAGCCGGTTGCGGAACTCGGGCGAGAACAGCCGCTTGATGGCTTCCATACCGTCGGTGGCGTTGTCCTGCTGGGTGAACCCGATGGAGGAGCGTGCCATGTCGGCAGCCCCGGCATTGGTGGTCATGACCATGATGACCTTGCGGAAATCGGCCTTGCGACCGTTGTTGTCGGTGAGCGTACCGTGGTCCATGACCTGCAAGAGCAGATTGAAGACATCCGGATGGGCCTTCTCGATCTCATCGAGCAGCAGCACCGCATGGGGATGCTTGGCGATCGCCTCGGTGAGCAAGCCGCCCTGGTCGAAGCCGACATAGCCCGGCGGCGCGCCGATCAGGCGCGACACGGTGTGGCGCTCCATGTACTCGGACATGTCGAAGCGGATGAACTCGATGCCGAGCGCGATGGCGAGCTGGCGCGTGACCTCGGTCTTGCCCACACCCGTCGGTCCGGCGAAGAGGAAATTGCCGACGGGCTTGCGCTCGTCACCGAGACCCGACCGCGACATCTTGATGGCCGCCGCCAAGGTCTCGACGGCCTTGTCCTGACCGAAGATCACAAGCTTGAGGTTACGCTCTAGGTTGCGCAGCGTCTCTTTGTCGTTGCTCGAGACGGTCTTGGGCGGGATGCGGGCGATGCGCGCCACGACATCCTCGATGTGCCGGACATCGACGACGGTCTCACGGGTCGCGGCAGGCTGCAGGCGCAGACGGGCGCCTGCCTCGTCGATCACATCGATCGCCTTGTCCGGCAGGTGACGCTCGTTGATGTGGCGCGCCGCGAGTTCGGCAGCGACCTTCAGGGCTTCCTCGGTGTAGGTCACCTGGTGGTGCTCTTCGAAGCGGCTGCGCAGACCCTTCAGGATCTCGATGGTCTCGGGGACCGAGGGCTCCACGACATCTATCTTCTGGAACCGCCGCGCGAGCGCGTGGTCCTTCTCGAAGATGCCGCGATACTCGGCATAGGTGGTCGAGCCGATGCAACGCAGCTCGCCGTTGCTGAGCACGGGCTTGATGAGGTTGGAAGCGTCCATCACACCGCCCGAGGCGGCACCGGCGCCGATCACGGTGTGGATCTCGTCGATGAAGAGGATGGAGCCGGGCTGCTTGCCGAGCTCGGCGATGACGGATTTCAGTCGCTTCTCGAAATCGCCGCGGTATTTGGTGCCGGCGATCAGCGAGCCCATGTCGAGCGACCAGATCGTCGCGCCCGCGAGGACCTCCGGTACCTGACCCTCGACGATGCGCCGCGCCAACCCCTCGGCGATCGCGGTCTTGCCGACCCCGGCCTCACCGACGAACAGCGGGTTGTTCTTGCGCCGACGGCAGAGGATCTCGATGGTGCGCTCGACCTCCATCTGGCGGCCGATCAACGGGTCGATCTTGCCGGCTTCGGCACGCTGATTGAGGTTGGTCGCGTATTTCTCCAGCGCACTACCGCCCTCGGCCTCGCGCGGATCGGCACCAGGGGCTGCGGCCTCTGCCTTGTCGCCCTTCTCGTCGCCGTCCTTCGGGCCGCCGTGCGCGACGAAATTGACGACATCGAGGCGTGAGACGCCCTCTTTCCCGAGCAGGAAGACGGCGTGGCTCTGCTTTTCGCTGAAGATGGCGATCAGGACATTGACGACGCCGACTTCCTTACGACCGCTCGACTGCACATGGAACACGGCACGCTGCAGGACGCGCTGGAACCCGAGCGTCGGCTGGACCTCGCGGTCCTCTCCCGCCTTCAGGCGCGGCGTGCTCGCTTCGACGTGCGCATGCAGTTCGGCGGCGAGACGGTCGGCGTCTGCGCCGCAGGCGCGCAGCACCTCGCGGACCTTCGGGGTCTGGAGGATGGCGTGCAGCAGATGCTCCACGGTGAGGAACTCGTGCCTTCCGGCACGCGCCTCGTGGAACGCCTTATTGATGCAAGTTTCAAGTTCGTTAGACAGCACTTTCCGCTCCTGCGATCCGTTCCTGTACTCAGGTCTCCTCGAGCGTGCACAACAGCGGATGCTGGTGGCTGCGCGAGTATTCCATGACTTGTGCGACCTTGGTCTCGGCGATCTGGAAGGTGAACACGCCGCATACCCCCTTGCCCCGCATATGCACTTCCAGCATCACTTGCGTGGCTTTCTGCCGACCCATGCCGAAGAACCGCTCGAGCACATCCACGACGAACTCCATGGGCGTGTAGTCGTCGTTGAGCAGCACGACCTGGAACAGCGGTGGTTGCGCGACCTCCGGGGTGGCCTCGGCCACCGACGCGTCGAAGTCGGGCCGAGACCCTTCAGAAGACATGTGTTCGTTATAGGGGCGACCGGGACCGAAAACAAGGGAGCCGTCATCCGGACAGCGTCACCCGCCTGCCGCCCACACCGTCACACCGATGGACACCGCCAGTCGCTATGATGGGCGGATGATGGAGCGCCTGAATCTACCTCGGCTGGCCACCCTCGCGCTCGCGCTACTGATCGGGCTGCAACTCGCCTGGATCGTCACCGGGGCGCTGGGTAGCCATGTCGTCGCCGGCCCGCGCGCCTCGGGCCCGGGCGCCTCGGGCGGGGTCGGCTCGTCGCCCGTCTCCGAAGCGATGGACACCGGCCTCGCCGTGATCGGGCGTATCGCGGCCGCCCGGCTGTTCGGCGAGTCCCCGGGCGGTCCTGGCGCCTCCACCGCAGGGGGCGGCGCGGTGCCCCCCTCCTCGCTCGCGCTCGTGCTGGCGGGGGTGTTCGCCCGCGAGGACCCCGGTGCCGGCCGGGCCATCATCGGCGAGACCGCCGCCACCGGTCGCTTGTACGGGGTCGGGGCGACCCTCCCGGGCGGCGCCCGGCTCACGGAAGTCCATCCCGATCGGGTGATCCTCGAGCGGGGTGGCCAGCGCGAATCCCTCACCCTGCCCCGCTCCACGATGCCCGCCCAGCCCTCGACGGGCGGGGCGACGAATGTGCCCGCACTCGCGCCGGCTGCGTCAGCGTCATCGTCGCCGTCACCGCCAGGGGCGTCCATCGCCGAGGATCCCGGTCGCTTCATCCGCTGGCAGGCCATGCTGCGCGACGGTCAAGTGGCGGGGGTGCGCGTCTATCCCGGCGAGCAAACGGCGCTCTTCACCCGCAGCGGCTTGCGTCCCGGCGATCTGGTGGTGGCGGTCAATGACTCACCCCTCACCGATCAGGCGACCGCGGCACAGTTCCTGCGGATGCTGGCCGGGGCGCCGAGCTCCGTCGTGACCGTGGAGCGCGACGGGCGGACGGAGAACCTGTCGATCGACCTGGCGCGTCTCGGTCAGGCGGGCGCGAAGTGAAGCATTTTTTGGCTATAGTCCACAGGTCTTCCTCGAGATCAGTCATGTCGCGACCCTCCTCGGCCTCGCCCCTCCTTCGCAGCACGCGCACGACCCTGAACGCATGGGTCTTGACGGTCGTGCTCGGGCTCGCCGCTGCGGGTCCGGCGGCGGCGCAAGGCGCCTCCGGCCCGCGCATCACGCCGAACTTCAAAGACGCCGATATCACCCAGGTGATCGAGGCGGTCGCTGCCGCCACCGGCAAGAGCATCATCGTCGACCCGCGCGTCAGGGCGCAGGTCACGATGTTGTCTGCGACACCGATGTCGCCCGATGCCTTCTACGAGGCTTTCCTCGCGCTGCTGCAGGTGCACGGTTTCGTGGCGGTGCCCTCGGGCAAGACCGTCAAGGTGATCCCGGATGCGAATGCGAGGACCGTGCCGGGCAACGACCTGCCCGACCGCCTGAGCGCCACCTCCGACGAACTCGTCACACAAGTGGTCGGCGTGCGCAATGTCAGCGCGGTGCAGTTGGTCGCGATCCTGCGGCCGCTGATGCCGCAGAACGCCCATCTTGCGGCCTACCCCTCCTCGAACATGTTGATCCTCGCCGACCGCGCCAACAACGTGAGCCGCATGTTGCGCATCATCCGGCGCATCGACCAGGACAGCGACGCGGATGTCGAGGTGGTGCCGATGCAGAACGCCTCGGCGAACGAAGTGGTACGCACCATGACCGCGCTCAACCCGCAGCAGACACAAGCCGAGGGCGGCATGGCGCCGCTGCGCGCGGTCGCCGATGAGCGCTCGAACAGCATCCTGCTCGCCGGCGACAAGACCCAACGGCTGCGCGCCCGCACCCTGATCGCCTATCTCGATACGCCGCTGGTCGGCGGCGGCGACACCCGCGTACGCTATCTGCGCTATGCCGATGCCGAGAAGATCGCCGCCAAACTCAAAGAACAGATCGGCGCCACGGGCGGCAGCGCACCCGGCGCACCCGGCGCCAGCGCCAGCGCTGAGCGCATCACCACCATCTGGGCGGACCCTGGCACCAACGCGCTCGTCGTCACCGCACCGGCCAAGCAGATGAACTCCCTGATGTCGATCGTCGATCGCCTCGACATCCGTCGCGCGCAGGTGATCGTCGAGGCGATCATCGTCGAGGTCTCAGCGGACAAGGCAGCCGAACTCGGCGTCAATTGGGTGCTCGACGGCTCCCAGAGCGGCAATGTGGTCGGCGGCTTCATCGAGCCGGTGGGCGGCGTCAGCATCATCGACCTCGCGCGTGCGGCGAACGATCCGACCACGCTCACGAGCGCGCCGCGCGGCACCACCATCGGCATCGGCCGTCTGAAAGACACCGGCGTCAACTTCGCGGCTGTGGTGCGCGCGCTGCGCGGCGATTCCACCACCAACATCATCTCCACCCCGTCCATCGTCATGATGGACAACGAAGAGGCGGAGATCAAAGTGGCGCAGGAAGTCCCGTTCCTCACCGGTCAGTACACCAACACCAGCGGCGGCGGCACACCGCTCGCGCCCTTCCAGACGATCCAGCGCCGCGAAGTCGGCACGCTGCTCAAGGTCACACCGCAGATCAACGAGGGCGACTCGGTGATGCTCAAGATCGAGCAGGAGAGCTCGAGCATCGCCGCCTCGAGCGCGGGCGCAGTCGACCTCATCACCAACAAGCGCACCATCAGCACGCGGGTGCTGATCGAGGACGGCGGCACGGTGGTGCTCGGTGGCCTGATCCAGGACTCGCAGACCGGCGGCGAGCAGCGTGTGCCGTTCCTCGGGCGCATCCCGGTGATCGGTGAGGCCTTCCGCACCCGCAGCGCCAAGAAGAACAAGACCAACCTGATGGTGTTCATCCAGCCGCGCATCCTGCGCGACGGGCTCGATACCGCCATCGAAACCAACCAGAAATACAACTATATCCGCGACGAACAGCGGCGCCTCGGCCCGCAGCGCGAGATCCTGCCGCTGCTGCCGGGCGAACCGCGGGCCGAGTTGCCGCCGCTGCTGCAGCCGTTCCCGGCCGCCGCGCCCGTGCCGACACCCGTGCCGACACCCGTGCCGACACCCGCGCAGACACCGGCGGAGCCCCCGCCGTGACCACGGGTGGCGCCCCAGCCGGGTCGCCCCGACTGCCGCTCGCTTTCGCACGCCGCCAAGGCGTGCTGCTCGCCGGTTGGGACGGCGACACCGCGCGGCTCGCCGTGCGCGAGGGTGCGGGTGCGACCGCCATCGCCGAAGCACGGCGGCACCTCGGCACCGCCGTGCGGCTCGAACAGGTCCCAAGCGATGCCTTCGACCGCCTGCTGCAACAAGCCTATGAATCCGGTGCCGACGCGCGCAGCGCCGCAGGGGGTCTAGAGGAGCGCATCGATCTCGATTTCCTTGCCCAAGACCTGCCCGAGCAGGCTGACCTGCTCGAGAGCGAAGATGCCGCGCCGATCATCCGCCTCATCAACGCCCTGCTGACCCAGGCGGTGCGCGACAACGCCTCCGACATCCATATCGAACCGTTCGAGAACCGTCTCGTGGTGCGCATGCGGGTCGATGGCGTGATGCGCGAAGCGCTGCAGACCAAGCGTGCGGTCGCCGCCGCCGTCGTGTCGCGGATCAAGGTCATGTCGAAGCTCGACATCGCCGAGAAGCGGCTGCCGCAGGACGGTCGCATCGGTCTGCGGGTCGCCGGGCGAGCGATCGACGTCCGCGTCTCGACCATCCCCGCGGGCCATGGCGAACGCGTGGTGCTGCGCCTGCTCGACAAGCAGGCCGGCCGGCTCGATCTCGGCGGGCTCGGCATGGATGCGACCTCGACACGACTGATCGACACGCTGATCCACCGACCGAACGGCATCCTGCTCGTCACCGGCCCGACCGGCTCGGGCAAGACCACCACGCTCTACGCCGCGCTCGGTCGGCTCAACGACGCCACGCGCAACATCATGACCGTCGAGGATCCGATCGAGTACTACATCGATGGCATCGGGCAGACCCAGGTCAATACGCGCGTGGACATGAGCTTCGCACGCGGGTTGCGCGCCATCCTGCGTCAAGATCCCGATATCGTCATGGTCGGGGAGATCCGCGACCTCGAGACCGCACAGATCGCGGTGCAAGCCTCGCTCACCGGACACCTCGTGCTCTCGACGCTGCACACCAACACCGCGGTCGGCGCCGTCACGCGGCTGCGCGACATGGGCGTCGAGCCGTTCCTGCTCGCCTCGAGCCTCATCGGCGTGGTGGCACAGCGTCTGGTGCGCACCCTCGATCCCGCGCTGCGTGAACCCTTCACCGCCGGCGAACTCGAGCGGCGGCAGCTCGGTCTCGAGCCCGAGGACGCACCGGTGACGCTCTGGCACGCGGGCGCGGACGGCAAGGGCTACCGCGGCCGCACCGGCATCTACGAACTCGTGCCGGTCGACGACGCGATGCGTACCCTGATCCACGACGGCGCATCGGAGGCGCAGCTCGAACGGCATGCGCGCGGGCTCACACCGTCCATCCGTGATGACGGCCTTGAGAAGGCACGCCGTGGCATGACCACGCTCGAGGAAGTGCTGCGCGTGACGCGCGAGGACTGACGCAGGATGCCCGCCTTCGAGTTCCAAGCGCTCGATCCTGCCGGCCGCGAGCAGCGCGGTGTGCTCGAGGCGGACAGTCCGCGGCAGGTCCGCCAGCTGTTGCGCGACCGTCAGTGGCTGCCGGTCTCGGTGCTCGAGGTCGGCGAGCGTCGGGGGACGGCGGCACAGCCCGCGATGAAGCCGCCCATCACCTCAACGCTCGAGCGCTTGCGGCGCGGACTGCGTGAGCCACCGGCGCGCATCAGCGGACGGGACCTCGCACTGGTCACGCGGCAGTTGGCGACCTTGGTACGGGCGGCGCTGCCGCTGGAGGAAGCCCTGCAGGCCGTCGCCCAACAGACCGACCGGCCTGCGACCCAGCGGATCCTCACCGGGGTCCGCGCGCGGGTCATGGAGGGCGATACGCTCGCCACGGCGCTCGGCGGCTTCCCACGGGTGTTCCCGGAGATCTATCGCGCCACGGTCGGGGCGGGAGAACAATCCGGCCGCCTCGACACCGTGCTCGAGCGCTTGGCCGACTACACCGAACGCCGAGATCAACTGCAACAACGCGTGCTCGGCGCACTGCTCTATCCCATCGTGCTCACCGCGATGTGCGTGGTGGTGGTCGCCGGCCTGCTCACTTATGTGGTGCCGCAGGTCGTCGCAGTGTTCGAATCCGGCGGTAACAGCCTGCCCTGGCTCACCCGCGCGCTGCTGGCGGTGAGCGCATTCCTGCGCGAGTGGGGGCTGCTGCTGCTCTTGCTGACCGCGCTCGGCGGCTTCGCCTTCATGCGCTGGTTGCGGGCGAAAGCGGCGCGCAGGCGTTTCGAGGGTCTGCTGCTGCGCCTGCCGTTGCTCGGTCGTCTGCTGCGCAGCCTCGGCGCGGCGCGCTTCACCCGCACCTTCAGCATCCTCACCGGCAGCGCCGTGCCCGCACTCGAGGGACTGCGCATCGCCGGCGCCACGGTCGGCAACCTGCCGATGAGCGAGGCCATCGAGACGGCCGCGGAACGCGTGCGCGAGGGCGCGCCGATCGGCCGTTCGCTGGCGGCGAGCGGACTGTTCCCGCCGCTCACGGTGCATCTGATCTCGAGCGGTGAGAGCAGTGGACGACTCGAGGAGATGCTCGGACGCGCAGCCGATGCCGAGGAACGCGAACTCGACCGCTTGCTCACCGCGTTGGTGGGACTGCTCGGCCCCCTGCTGATCGTCGCCATGGGCGTCCTCGTGCTGCTCATCGTGTTCGCCATGCTGCAGCCGATCTTCGAGATGAACACGCTGGTCCGCTGACCCTCTTGCCAACCGGCCTGCTGTCGCCCTACATTCCGCGCGACAGGGGTTAGCACGGCGATCGGGCCATGAACGAGAGACCTGAACAGGAAGATTTCGACGAAGAAGAGGACCTCGCTTCAGGCGAGGATGTCGACTCGGCGATGCGCGAGTTCGACCAAGGGCGCCGTCGTCCGCCCAAGAATGTGGGCGATCCGGCTTGGCGCCGCCTCGAACGGTTGCGCGACGACCGGCGCACCGCCGAGTTGACCAGCGACTTCGAGGACTACGACATCGGTCCGCTGCCCAGCGCAAGTAAAGCGTCCGGCAAAGGCGCCAAGCGCCGCTAGCAGACGGCCGCGCACGCGGATGTCAGCGGAAATCCCGCGACTGCACCCGTAGAGCGCCGAGCAAGCGCGAGCGGTCGGTGAGCCGCTCGGCGATGACATGGGTCACCTCGCCCTCACGCTGCAGGCGACCGTCCACTTCGAGCAACCGTGAACGCAGCAGTGCAGCACGCTGGGCCTCGCCGACACGCTTCCAGACGATGAGGTTGATGTTGCCGGTATCGTCCTCGAGCGTGACGAAGGTGACGCCGCTCGCGGTGGCAGGCTTCTGGCGCGTGACCACAAGCCCCGCCACCCGCACCCGTGCACCGTCGGGCAACCCGGCGAGCGTCCCCGCCGTCACCATCGGTGGCATGCCCGCTCGCCCCGGCGGCCAATGTGGTCGCAGCAGCGCGAGCGGATGACGCCCGAGCGTGAGGCCGAGGCTGCGATAGTCGGCGATCACGCCCTCCCCTTCGGTCGGCTGCAACAGCAAGGGCAGTGTCCTGTCCATGCCGGGCGGTGCAAGCGGCAGTGCCACCTCGGTACCGGCCACCTGCCAGAACGCCTGATGGCGGTTGCCGGCGAGCGCTGCACAGGCGCCGGCGGCGGCGAGCGCTTCGAGATCGCCGCGATGGAGCGCCGCCGCCTCGGCGAGATCCTGCAGGTCTGCGAACGGCGTGCGCGCACCGGCGGTCGCGGCGTCGCGGGCGGCACGCGCGGCGACCACCCGCGCTGCGCCCGCCGCCGTCAGACCGCGCACGAGGCGCAGCCCGAGCCGCAGTGCCGGACGATCCGCGACAGCGCCGCCTGCGGCCGCGCCGCGCATCGGGTGGACTGCGGTGGGCTCCAGGCTGCAGTCCTGATCGCTCACGCAGACATCGACCGGCCGCACCTCGACGCCATGTTCGCGCGCATCGCGCACCAGCTGCGAGGGTGAATAGAAGCCCATCGGCTGGCTGTTGAGCAGCGCAGCCGTGAAGGCGGCAGGCTCGTGACACTTGAGCCAAGCGGAGACATAGACCAACAACGCGAAGCTCGCCGCATGCGACTCGGGAAAACCGTACTCGCCGAAGCCTTGGATCTGGCCGAAGATCCGCGCCGAGAAGGCCTCGTCGTAGCCACGCGCGCGCATGCCCGACAGCAACCGCTCCTCGAAGTGACCGAGCCCGCCATGGCGTTTCCAGGCCGCCATGGCGCGGCGCAACTGGTCGGCCTCACCGGGCGTGAAGCCGGCTGCGACGATGGCGACCTGCATCACCTGTTCCTGGAAGATCGGTACGCCGAGCGTGCGCTGCAGCACCGCCTTCACCGCCTCGCTCGGATAGTCGACCGGTTCTTCGCCCCGGCGCCGGCGCAGGTAAGGATGGACCATATCGCCCTGGATGGGTCCCGGCCGTACGATCGCCACCTCGATCACGAGGTCATAGAAATTGCGCGGCCGCAGCCGCGGCAACATCGCCTGCTGCGCGCGCGACTCGATCTGGAACACCCCGACGGTGTCGGCGCGGCAGATCATGTCGTAGACCGCAGGGTCCTCAGGGGGGATGGTGGCGAGCGTGAGCGGTGCGCCGCCCCGCGCCGTGCGCCACTGCGACACCAGATCGAGCGTGCGGCGGATGGCGCTCAGCATGCCGAGCGCGAGCACATCGACCTTGAGGAGCCCGAGCGCGTCGAGATCGTCTTTGTCCCACTGGATAACGGTGCGATCCGCCATCGACGCGTTCTCCACCGGCACCAGCTCCTCGAGGCAGTCGCGCGCGATCACGAAGCCGCCGACATGCTGCGACAGGTGGCGCGGGAACCCGAGCAACTGCTGCGAGAGCTCGAGCAGCTGCGCGAAGCGACGTACGGCACCGGCGTCGCTGGGCTTGTGAGCGTCGCCCGACACGCCGGCCTCGCGTAAACGCACCGTGTCGATGCCATGATCCCAGCGGCCCGCAGCGGTGGCGATCGCCTCCACTTCATCTGCGCCGAAGCCGAGCGCTTTGCCGAGATCGCGCAGCACGCTGCGCGGACGGTAGCTGATGACCGTGGCGGCGAGCGCAGCACGGTGACGGCCGTACTTCGTATAAAGGTATTGGATGACCTCCTCACGCCGCTCGTGCTCGAAATCGACATCGATGTCGGGCGGCTCGTTGCGCTCGCGCGAGATGAAGCGCTCGAACAGCATCGACATGCGCGAGGGATCGACCTCGGTGATGCCGAGGCAATAACACACCGCGGAGTTCGCCGCCGAGCCGCGCCCCTGACAGAGGATGCCGCGACCGCGCGCGAACGCGACCAGATCGTGCACGGTGAGGAAATAGGGTTCGTAACCGAGCTCGGCGATGAGCGCGAGTTCGTGCTCGACCAGCGTGCGCACATAGGCCGGCATGTGATCGCGCAGCGGCGGCGCCCCGCCCCAGCGCTGCGCGGCGCCGCGATCGACGAGTTCACGCAGCCACTCGGCGGGCGTACGCCCTTCGGGCACGATCTCGCGCGGATATTCATAGCGCAGCTCATCGAGCGAGAATCGGCAACGCGCCGCGATGACCCGCGTCGCGGCGAGCAGCGCGGGCGGATAGAGGCGTGCGAGACGCTCGCGTTCGCGCAGATGCCGCTCGCCGGAGGGCTGCAGCGCGAGCCCGGCCGCATCGACCGTGGTGCCGAGGCGGATCGCCGTCAGCGCATCGTGCAACCGACGCCGCGTCCGCAGATGCATGCAGACCGCACCGGCCGCCACGAGCGGCAGGTCGTGCGCCGCACCGAGCGTCGTGAGCGCCGCCAGATGCGCCCGCTCTGTGCCATCGCGCAGCAGTTCGGCAGCGATCCAGGCCGCACCGGGAAAATGCGTGCGTAGCCAGATCGCCGTCGCGTCGGATGAGGGGTCTGCCGAGGGGTCTGCCGAGGGATCGGCGGCGACCGCGGCAGAACGGCTCGCCACCGCAAGATCCGCCGGGCGCGGCGTCCAGAGCGCGAGACAATGACCGGGTTCGATGATCTGCACGACATCGGCGCGCGTGAGCCGGTAGCTGCCTTTGGGCGCTGCGCGCCGACCTCGGGTGATGAGGCGGCAGAGCTGCCCGTAGCCGCGCCGGTCGGCGGCGAGCAGCACCAGCGGCAGCCCGCAGCCGAGACGGAACTCCGCGCCGATGATCAGGCGTGTGCGCCGCCCCTTGAGCGCGGTATGGGCGCGCACCACCCCCGCCACCGAACACTCGTCGGTGAGGGCAAGCGCGTCATAACCGAGCGCATCGGCACGCTCGGCGAGTTCCTGCGGCTGCGAGGCGCTGCGCAGGAAACTGAAACTGCTGAGGCAGTGCAGCTCGGCGTATCCGGGGGCGGATGTCGGATGCGAGGATGGCTGCGTCATACTGTTTATTTATACAGTATCGAGGGTGTATCGTCCTAGCCGAACACCCCATGCAGCCACCAGGCGTGCGGCGCCAGCCGTTCGCGGTATACCCAAACCTCGGCGCCGGAGGGCTCGCAGGCGATGTAGTAATCGCGCGCGATGTCGAGGCCGTCCCACCACCCCGTCTCCAGTCGCTCGGGCCCCTCGAGCCGTTGCAACGCCGTGAACGGCCACGGCAATGGCGCGGGTTCGCGCAACAACCACAACGGTCGCCGCACGCTACCGGGATGTGCGGGCGTCGCCGTGACGCGCGATGCCGACGGCAACGCGGGTTCAGCGACTCGCCAAGCCGCCTCGGGACGATGTTGCGGCACGAGACACAGGCCATAGACGGCGTCGTGGCCCAGACGCGCACGCAGGCGTTCGATGAGCGCAGGCGACTCGCGGGCGAGACCGCCACCGTGTTCACCGGGCCGCCAGAGCGCCGCGGAACCCGCGACCACGGGCCGCAGGCGTCCGGAACGCAGTTCGAGGCGGATCACCGGTGCGGGCAAGACCGTGCGCGCAAGATGCTCGGTGAGCAGCGCAGCGAACGCGGCGGCACGATGTTCGGAGGCGGCAAGCCGCAGGTCCAGTTGGGTGTGCGGCGGGATCGCGGCGCGACCGTGCTGGGCGTCGCGTGCCCGGTGCGAGAGCCGCAGCATCAGCAGGTCGACCCCGCATTGCCGGCTGCGCAAAAATTCTTCGAACTCGACGAGCAAGGGCTCGACCTCGCGCAGCACCACCGCTGCAGTGTCGGCTTCGAAGGCGGGATCACAGCGGGCGCGGAAGCGCTCGCGCGGCACATGGGCACGGCGTGGCTCAGGGCAGAGACCGGTGAGCCGGTCGAGATCCGCCATCGCCGCAGGCCCGAACCGGCGCGCAAAGCCGGCGCGTGGCAGACGCTGCGCAGCACCGAGCGTGCGCACCCCGATCGACTCGAGGCGCGCGAGGGCTGCGGGCGGCCAACCGAGCACCGCGATCGGCAGCGGCGCCAACGCACCGACCAGTCGGTCGCGCGCCAACACAGCGACACCCCGCCCCGCCCGCGACAACGCCAGTGCGGCAAGCGGCGTCGGCGCGAGCGACCACCGCGGCGCGAGCCCCGCCTCGCGACAGCGTGCCAACACTTGCGCACAAAGCGCTCGCGCACCGCCGAACAAACGGAAGCTGCCTCGCACCTCGAGCAACACGGCGTCCGGCTCGAGGCTCACGCGTGGACTGAAGCCGATGGCGAGCTGCGCAAGGCGCTCGAGATCGGCCACCGCGACACCTTGCAACGCGAGCCAAGATTCGGGTGCCGTGTCGAACAACGACTCGAGCGGTGGCGGCAAGTCCGGTGGCGGCGCGCCAGGCGGCGACGGACCGCGCACCCCCGGAACGCCGACCGGCAGCGCCAACGGCTGCGCAGTGCCCAGCGCAGTGCCGCGTGCAGTGAACGCACGCCGCGTCGATGCGACCCGCTCACGGCGCGCCATGTGTGGGCTCCTGACGCATATCATCGCCGCGTGATCCACTGCGAGGCCATTCGTCCCAGCGCAACTCGAAGGGCTCACGACGACCACCGCGACTTTTGAGCAACTGCAGCCTGGCGCCTGAGGGCTGCGGCTCGAACGACATGCGCAGTTCGGCGGGCGATGCCTCGCCGGCTGCTTCGAGGGGACGGAACAGGAAAGCGGGCGCACGATGGCGCTGGGTGATGAGCTGCAGCCGTCGCAGATCACGCGGGCGTACCCGCGATCGTCCTTGCGGCGCACCCGCATCAGGCCAAGCCAGCGCGAGGCAGCAAGCCCCTGAATCGAGCGTCTGCTCGAGCGCCCACAACGGTCGATCGGTACGGATGACGAGTTGACGCTCAGCCGGCACCCCCTCGGCGACGAGCGCAGGTGCGTAAGGTTCGAACGGGGGAGAGATCCAACTCACCCAGCGCGGCGGCTGGGTGCGACCGAGCGCGACGAGCCACGGCACCAGCAGCCGCAATTCGCCGAGACCGGGCCGACGGGTGAGGATCTCGGTGAGCCCGGTGGCAGGCCAGCCTCGCCCAGGCAGCGCCTCATCGAGGCGCGCACAACCCGTGGCATGCGTATCGATGGGAGCAAGGCTGCGACCGCGCCAGATCGCCGGATGCATGAGCAGCCCGTCGAGGCCGGTAGGCGGCGTACCCTGGGGGATACCGTCTGCGGAGTTCATGCGCATTGCAGCGACGCCTGACGGTGCGACACCGTCGCATCAAGTGGGGCTCGGCCCACGCACACTGCGCGCCTGCGAGAACCATCGCGTACTGCCACACCCGCAAGGGCAGGTGTAACGACGCAGGCTGGCGCGCGCCGCATTGCGCACGGGCGCGGACCGAAGCTTGCGCGGCGACGATGCCGGCTGAGGAAGCGCGCCCCGACGTTTCTTCGGGACGAGAGTATCTATCGCTCCCGGCGGCGGGCGCAGTTCGAAATCGATCATGGGGGACCTCTGCGGCTAACCCGATAGCCGCTGCAGCGCCGTTACATCAGACCGGTAGCCGCCTTGCCCGCTCCGATCGCGCCGCGCCGCAGCACGCCGACCACCACGCCCTCGATGATGAGCGGCTCTTCGCGCAGGTTGACGCGGATGGGCTCGAAATCCACGTTCTCGGGCAACAACCAAACGGTGCTGCCTTCTTGTTTGTAGCGTTTGACGGTGACCTCGTTTTCGAGGCGTGCGACGATGATCTGGCGGTTGCGTACCTCGGGGGTGCGGTGCACGGCCACGAGGTCGCCATCGAGGATGCCGGCGTCTTTCATGGACATGCCGGTGACCTTGAGGAGGTAGTGCGGCCTGGGGGAGAAGATGTCCGGATCGATGTTGAATCGCGCTTCGATGTTCTCTTCTGCGAGAATAGGCTTGCCAGCGGCCACACGGCCGATGAGCGGCAGCCCGAGCTGCTCGCGCAGGATGTCCTTCAGCTGGATGCCGCGCGAGGTGCCCGGCACGAGCGCGATGACGCCCTTGCGGGCGAGGGCGCGCAGGTGTTCCTCGGCGGCATTGGCCGAACGGAAACCCAGCTCCTGCGCGATCTCCGCGCGGGTGGGGGGCATACCGGTCTCGGCGATGGCACGCTGGATGAGACGGAGGATTTCGGATTGGCGGGGGGTCAGGTCTGACATGTGGCACCTCTACCTCTGTTGATCCATACAGTAACTGTGAATTCATCCAGTCGCAAGCCCCCTGCTGCAGATTTCGACGCCCTGATCATCGGCGGCGGTCATAACGGCCTGACCTGTGCCTGTTACCTCGCCCGGGCGGGGTTGCGCGTGGCCGTGTTCGAGCGTCGGGGGATGGTCGGGGGTGCGGCCGTCACCGAGGAGTTCCACCCGGGCTTCCGCAACTCGGCCGCCAGCTACACCGTGAGCCTGCTCGATGCCGGGGTGATCGCCGAACTCGGGCTCGCCGGCCATGGGCTGCGCGTGGTCGAGCGACCGATGCAGAACTTCCTGCCGCTGCCGGACGGCGATTCGTTCAGCGCCGGCCCGACCGCCGCGGACACGATCGAGGAGGTGCGCCGCTTCAGCGTCCGCGACGCCGCGCGCCTGCCCGCCTTCAACGAGATGTTGGGCCGCGCCGTCGCGCTGCTGCGCGACCTGCTGCATCGCACCCCGCCCACCGACCTGCGGCGCGGTCGTGACCTGTGGGAAGCGCTGCGCTTCGGGCACGGCTTGCGCGCGTTACCGCTCACCGCACAACGCGAACTGCACGAACTGTTCACGCGCAGCGCAGGCGAGATCCTCGATCACTGGTTCGAGAGCGATGCGCTCAAGGCGCTCTACGGCTTCGATGCCATCGTCGGCAACTACGCGAGTCCCTACACACCGGGCAGCGCCTATGTGCTGCTGCACCACGCCTTCGGCGAGGTCAACGGCAAGAGCGGCATCTGGGGCCACGCCATCGGCGGCATGGGCGCGATCACGCAGGCGATGGCCGCCGAAGCGCGTCGGCTCGGCGTCCACATCGAGTGCGACGCGCCGGTCGAGCACATCATCACGAGCCGAGCCGCGAGCCGCCTCGTCGGCAGCGCGGGCGGCCGCGTGCGCGCGAGCGGCATCCGGCTCGCCGACGGACGCGTGTTCGGCGCACCGAACATCATCGGCAACCTGGGGCCCAAGCCGCTCTTCCTCGGCCTGCTCCAACCCGACGATCTGCCCGAGGACTTCCGCGCGCACATCGAGCGCTGGCGGGTCGGGTCGGCCTCGTTCCGCATGAATGTGGCGCTCTCGGAGTTGCCGCGTTTCAGCGCGCGGCGCTCGCGCACGGGCGATACGCACCTCAGTTCCGGCATCATCATCGCGCCCTCGCTCGGCTACATGGACCGCGCCTTCGCCGAAGCGCGCCTGCACGGCGTGTCGGGCGCACCGGTGGTCGAGATGATGATCTCCTCGACGCTCGATGACACGCTCGCACCGCAAGGTGCGCATGTGGCGAGCCTCTTCTGCCAGCATTTCGATTACGATCTCGCGCGTCCCGAGGCGCCGGGGCGCAGCTGGGCGGACCCGGCGATGCGCGAGGCCGCAGCGCAGCTCATCATCGACACCGTCGATGTACACGCCCCCAACTTCCGCGCGAGCCTGCTCGGGCATTCGGCGCTCTCGCCGCTCGATCTCGAACAGCGTTTCGGCCTCGCGGGCGGAGACATCTTCCACGGCGCGCTCGGCCTCGACCAATTGTGGGCGGCCCGACCCGCGCTCGGCTACGGTGACTACCGCACGCCGCTCGAGGGGCTTTATCTTTGTGGCTCGGGCGCGCACCCGGGCGGCGGCGTGACCGGTGTGCCGGGACGCAACGCAGCGCGGGAGATCCTGCGCGACAAGCGCAAGGGCTGAACACACGCCATGCGCATCCTGCACACGCTCTTCTCGAGCGGCTTCGCCGGCACCGAACGCGCCACCGCCGAGATGTGCAACGCCTGCGCAGCGCAAGGCCACGAGGTGATGTTGGCGCTGCGGCGCGATCACCGCGGCGCGGGCGGCGCCTCGATCCGCGACCACCTCGACCCGCGCGTGCAGGTCATGGAGTGCGGCCGCTGGTTCCCGGGCCCCGGCCTCGCGCGCGCCGTGCGGGAGTTCCGGCCCGAGGTCATCCATACCCACCTACGCAAGAGCACGCGCCTCGTCGCGCGGCTCAAGCCGCCCTGCCCCACCATCGCCACGCTGCACATGTGGGTCAACGGCCCGCATTTCCTGCAGATGGACGGTCTCATCGTCATCGCGCAGTGGCAGAAGCGCGACCTCACCGGCTACCGCGGCCGGGTGTTCGACATCCATGAATCGCTCATGCCGCAGCCCAAGCTCGCGCCCGATCGCATCGCGGCGCTGCGTACGCTCGCCGGCGCGGCACCGGAGGAGTTCTTGGTGGGCGGCGTCGGCCGGCTTGCGGAGTCCAAAGGATTCGATACGCTGATCCGTGCGTTCGGTGCGGCGGCGCTGCCGCAGGCGCGGCTCGTGATCGCCGGTGAGGGTCGCGAACGCGCCTCGCTCGAGCGCCTCGCGAGCGAGGTCTGCCCCGACGGACGCATCAAGTTCCTCGGCTTCCGCAGCGATGCCAAAGATCTCTACCAGGCCTTCGATCTCTTCGTGAGCCCCTCGCGCAGCGAGCCGCTCGGGCGGGTGCTGTTCGAGGCGCTCGATGCCGGCACCCCGGTGCTCGCGACGCGTACGCAGGGACCGTCGGAGATCCTGTCGCGTTTCCCGGGACGGCTCGTCGCCATCGACGATGTGCAGGCGATGGCCGAGGCGATCCGGGAGATCGCCGCATCGCGGCCACCACGGCTGCAGCACGACCTGTCACCTTGGCATCTCGACACCGTGGTGCGCGAGACGCTCGCGGCCTATCGTGGATTGATCGACGCGCACGACGGCGGGGACCGCACGCGGGGCTGAAATCCGCGCGCGCTATGCGAGCTCGAGGTGCTCGCCGATACGGGCCACCATGCCGGGCAGCGCGTCGGTGAACCCCGCGCTGCGCGCCGCATCCGCGAGCGCTGTGAGCGACGCGCCTGAAGACCCCTCGCCGAGCAGTGCGGCGCAGCGTGCGACCACCGCATCCGGCGCCGGCGCCTCGACGCCCCCCGCCGCGACGCAACGCGCGATGCGCGCGGCCTGATCGCCGGCGATCGGCACCGCGACGCAGGGACGACCGAGCGCGAGCGCCTGCAACAGCGTGTCGCCGCCGTTCACCAGCACCAGACGACTGCGGCGCAGCAAGGCCATCAGCGCGCCGCCGCCGACGCCGCGCAGCAGTTGCAATCGCTCGGACACCGCGACCTCGCCGGTGAACGAAGGCCCGGCGACGAAGACGACCCGATGACCGTGCGCGGCGAGCGCCTCGCCCCAGCGCGCGAACTGCGCCGGCGTCATCGCCGAGTCGTGGAACGCGCTGCCCCCGCCCGGCACGATCACCAGGTCGGGGGCGGGCATCGTCGGCAGCAAGGCGGTCGCCGCGGCCTCATCCGGCGGTGCGACCACTGCATCGAGGAAACGCAGTTGCGGCCGTCCCGCGACCCGCAGCTTCAGTCGTTCGAACCCGCTCAGCGCACCGGCGATCGACGGCGGGTAGGAGATCCAGTGATCATCGAGCAGCCGCATCCAGCGTAGGCGGAAGGCCTTGTATCTCTGGCGACCGCGCGAGCTCACGTAGATCACCTTGGCACCCGCAGCCCGTGCCGCCTTCAGCGCCGCAGTGCGCCCTGCGTTGTCGAACACGACGACGCCCGGCTTGAACGCGTGGATGGCGTCGATGACCTCGGTGTCGCAGAGGGTCGGCGAGGCCGGGAGCAAGGTGGTGGGGAAGCGGCAAGCGGCGGCGTAGGGCGCATCGCGGTGCAGCAGGAAATGCAGCTCGACCTGCGGCCATCGCGCCGCCACCGCTTCGGCAAGGCCCCGTGCACGGGCGAACTCGCCCATGCCCGAGGGGCCGCTCACCGGCACGAACAGCACTCGCGGCGGCACATCGTCTCTTCGGGCGGCCATGCCGGCCGCCCCAATCCCGGTATCCATGGGCTATGATGTTGCCATGTATCGCCCCGCCCCGGGACTGCCCGGCAGACACTGGTACCAACGGCTTCTCTCCAAAAAAGCCCGCCGCGCCGCGAGCCGAGACTTCATGTTCGACACCCTGCCCAAGGGCGGCAAGGTCATCGAAGTCGGTGTCTTCGACGGGGATTTCTCGGAACGCATCCTCGCCATGAACGAGCCGCAGGAGCTGCATCTCGTCGACCCGTGGTTCCCCAAAGATGACGGGACGCTCTACGACGGCCCCACCCAAGACTTCAAGGACGGCAAGGCGGCGAGCGAAGCCCTGCAGGCGCAATATGTACAGGTCACGACGCGGTTCGCGCGCGAGATCGCCTCGGGACGCGTGATACTGCATCGCACGCTCTCGCACGACGCCGCGCCGCTGTTCCCCGACGCGCACTTCGATTGGATGTACGTCGACGCCAGCCACTTCTACGACGACGTCAAGCGCGACATCGCCGCCTTTTTCCCGAAGCTCAAGCCGGGCGGCTACATCGCCGGCGACGACTATGACCGGCGCGGGATCTGGGACCACGGCGTCACCCGCGCGGTGGACGAGTTCCGCGCCTCCGGGGCTGCCGAGACGATTCGTTTGCACAATCACCAGTTCCTGCTGCGAAAGCCGCTATGACGGATGTAACTTTCGCCCAGTTGATTTTCGCCCCGGAATTTGGTGCCATACTGCGCGGCGTAATGGGGGATTCGTCACACGATCCCCTCTGCGCTCCAGATCCGTCCGAAACCTCAGAGGAACTCGAACAATGAAGACCCCCGTCATCGTCAAGATCGCCGCCCTGGCCGCCCTCACCGGCCTCGCCGGTTGCACCGACCTCAAGCCGCTGCAGGCCCAAGTCGACACCCTGAAGTCGCAGGTCTCGAGCATCGGCTCGCAGGTCGCGGCTGCCAAGAGCGCTGCTGACAGCGCGGGTAGCGCTGCCGCTGCGGCCGCCTCGGCTGCCAACAGCGCCCAGTCGACCGCCAACCAGGCGCTCGCCGCTGCGCAGGCCAGCCAGAGCTGCTGCGATGCGACGAACGAGAAGATCGATCGCATGTTCAAGCGCACGATCTCGAAGTAAGACCGCAAGGTCCCGCTCCGGGAAAAAAGACGCCGCGTGAGAACGCGGCGTTTTTTTTTGCCTGACCGCTGCGCTACGGGGTCAGTAGCGGATCAGGGCGGATCCCCAGGTCAGGCCGCCGCCGAAGGCCTCGAGCAAGATGAGATCGCCGCGCTTGATGCGGCCATCACGCACACCCACATCGAGGGCCAAGGGCACCGAGGCCGCCGAGGTGTTGCCGTGGTCCTGCACTGTCACGATCACTTTCTCCATCGGCATACCGAGCTTCTTGGCGGTCGCTTGGATGATGCGGATGTTGGCCTGGTGGGGCACCAACCAATCGAGCGCAGATTGATCGAGCCCGTTGGCGGCCAAGGTCTCATCGACCAAGGCGCCGAGGGACTTCACGGCGACCTTGAAGATCTCGTTCCCGGTCATGCGGATGAACATCTCGAGCCGACCCTGTGCATCGTAGGTGAACCCCTTGGAAGGGCCTACCGGGCAATGCAGCAGATCGACATAGGATCCGTCGGCGTGCAGGTGCGTGGAGAGGATCCCCGGCTCGTCCGCCGGTTTCAACACCACGGCACCGGCGCCATCGCCGAAGATGATCGCCGTGCTGCGATCGGTCCAATCGACGATGCGGCTGAGGGTCTCCGCACCGACCACCAACGCGCACTTCGCCTCGCCGAGCCGCACGAACTTGTCGGCGACCGACAAGGCGTAGATGAAGCCGCTGCAGGCCGCCTCGAGCCCGAGCGCCGGACAGCCGTGCAATCCGAGACGCGCTTGCAGCAAGGCGCCGCAGTTGGGGAACACGAGATCAGGCGAGGTGGTGCCGAACACGATCAGATCGACCTCGCTCGCCTCGACGCCGGCCGCCTCGAGTGCCCGACGCGCAGCACGCTCGCCGAGATCGACCGTGGTCTGACCTTCAGCGGCGATATGCCGCTGGCGGATACCGGTCCGCTCTTGGATCCACTCGTCCGAGGTCTCCACCATCTTCTCGAGATCGGCGTTGGTCAACACCTTCTCGGGAAGGTAGCTGCCCGTGCCGGCGATGCGCGAATGACGGAGTGTGAAGGTCATGCTGGAGGGTCTCCCTGTCCTTGAGGCGTGGCGCCGTTGTCCAATGCGACGGTGACATGTTCGATGAGTCGGCGGCGCACAGCGGTGGCAGCGATGGCAACGGCACGGGCCATCGCGACTCGATCGGCGCTGCCGTGGCTTTTTACCACGATATGCTTGAGACCGACCATGACCGCGCCGTTGAAGGCGCGAGGATCGAGCGATGCGGAGACCCGGCTGAGCACCGGCCGCGCCAAGAGCGCGGTGAGCTTGCTCAGGAGGCTCGCCGTGAATTCCCGGCGCAGACGGCGGCTGATGAGCCCGGCGACCCCTTCCATGGTCTTGAGCGCGACATTGCCGGTGAAGCCGTCGGTGACCACGACATCGACCTCACCACCAAAGATATCACCGCCCTCGACGAAGCCGACATAGTCGAACTCGACGCCATCGCCCGCACGCGCACGCAGCAGCGCATGGGCTTCCTGCACCAGATCATGCCCCTTGGTCTCTTCGACGCCGATGTTGAGCAGGCCGACCCGTGGCCGTGCGATGTCGTGTACATCACGCGCGACGATCGCGCCCATCAGGGCGAACTGCAGGAGCTGCACAGGGGTGGCTCGGACATTGGCGCCGAGATCGAGCAGGTGGGTATGACCCCGCTCGTTGGGGACCGCCGACATGATCGGCGCACGCTCCACCTGCGGCAGGCACTTGAGGACGAAGTGGGCGATGGCGGTGAGGGCGCCGGTGTTGCCGGCGCTGACCATCGCCGCCGCGCGCCCTGCGTGCACGAGATCGATGGCGACGCGCATCGAGGAGTGCTTCTTACGGCGGATCGCCTCGCGCGGCGAGTCCTCCATCGTGATGATCTCGGCGGCAGGGACGATCTCGCATCGATTTCTCGCCGATATGCCGGCCGATGTGCCGGCCGATGTGCGGGCGAAGCCCGCCTCGATCGCGGCGGGATCCCCGACCAGCAACAGCCGCAGATCCGGATCGGAGGCCAAAGCCAATAGCGCCGCCGGCACGCACTCCTGCGCGCCGAGATCGCCGCTCATGACATCGAGCGCGATGACGGTCATGGGATGCTCCGCAGGGGGAGCGGGCGCGCCCCGCGACGCGCCAGAGGGCTCAACCGGCCGCTTCGTCGTCGACGGGCTTCTCGATCACGCGCTTGCCGCGATAGAAACCATCGGGGGTGATGCGGTGGCGGAAATGGGTCTCGCCGGACTGCGGGTCGATCGACAGCGCAGGGGTCGGGGCTCGGTCGTGCGAGCGGTGCATGCCGCGCTTGGACGGGGTCTTGCGGCTTTTCTGGACTGGCATGTCGGTCTCCTCGGTGGGCGAGCGGGCTATCGGCCCCGTTTCAGGAGCTCGCCCAGCCCTGCAAACGGCGTGATCGTGTCGTCCTTTGTGACTTCCGGCTCATCGCCGAAAGCGAAATCGCCGGGACCACAGTCGGCGACTCCCTCGTGCCGCGGCACCAACGGCACCGCGAGCAGGATCTCTTCTTCGACCAGGTCGCGCAGCACGACCCGCCCCTCCGGGGCGAGCGTCGGCTCGATGCCCGGATCGAGGTCATCGGCACGCGCCGGGTCGGTCACGAGCCAGACTTTGGAGTCCGCCTCGACCGGAAGCCACACGGGCCGCATGCACCGTTGACAGCGCAGCGGAAGACGCGCGCTGACCCGGACCTCCGCGACCGGCTGGCCGCGTTCGCGTGACAGCATCACGCGACACTCGACCGTCCCCTCCACCGACGACAGCTCTTGAGCGAGTCGCGGCAGCTGCGTCAGCGGCAGTTTGAACTCCCACGAGTCGCCGGCGTCAGCGTGACGATCGACATCGAGGGGGCGCAACCAATCCGCCTGCATGGGGCGCGTATAATAGGCGGCACCCCCCCGCGAGTCAAAACGAATTGGTGGTGTAAACCCTTGTTTCTGCTAAAAAGGCCCCTCTGGCTCGCTTCGGGCTCCCGCTATCGACGTGAATTGCTCGCTCGGTTGGGTCACCCGTTCTCTTGGCGGTCCCCCGATGTCGACGAAGGCCACCACGCCGGCGAGCCCCCGGCGATGCTGGCGGCCCGACTCGCCCGCAGCAAAGCCCTCGCGGTCGCGCAAGCCTTGCGGGCAGAGAGCCCTTCGACCGCCGACCAGCCGGGCGCCCTCGTGATCGGCTCGGACCAGGTCTGCGCGCTCGGCGAGGAGTGCCTCGGCAAGCCGGGCAGCGCGATCGCCCAGACCGCGCAACTCACCCGTCTCGCCGGACAACGCGTGGTCTTCCACACCGCCGTCTGCATACTCTCGTTGCAGGACGACTTCGAGACCGCGTTCATCGATGAGACCGTGTGCCTCTTCCGCGCCCTCGACGCCGAAGAGATCGCGGCCTATGTGGCCGCCGAACCGGCCTACGATTGCGCCGGTGGGTTCAAGTGCGAAGGCCTCGGCATCAGCTTGCTCGATCGGCTGTACACCGAAGATCCGACCGCGCTGATCGGGCTACCGCTTGTATCGGTATCGCGTGCGCTTCGGGCGTGGGCGCGATAGGACATCGATCACCCGCGCGAGCGCCGGCGGCAAGGGCGCGTTCACGCTGAAGTCGGTACCGCGGTCGGGCCACACGAACGACAGGCTCGAGGCATGGAGGAACATCCGCTCGAGCTCCAAGTCCCGCATCTCTTCATTGAACTCGGCATCGCCATATTTTGGATCGCCCGCCACCGGATGACCGGCATAGGCCGCGTGCACGCGGATCTGGTGGGTCCGACCGGTGAGGATCGACACTTCCATGAGCGTCGCCACCTTGCCGAAGGACTGCACGACGCGGAAATCGCTGGCCGCGCTCTTGCCCATGGGCGCGACCTTCACGGTGCGCTCGCCGCCGACGCGCAGGTCGGTGCGCAAGGGCGCATCGATGCGCTTCTTGCCGAGCTGCCAACTGCCTTTGAGCAACGTCAGATAGCGCTTCTCGAAGCCCTCGCCTTCACGCAAGCTGGCGTGCAGCATGCGGAGCACCGCGGGCTTGCGGGCCACCAACAGCACGCCGCTGGTGTCGCGGTCGAGACGGTGGACGAGCTCCAGAAAATCGCTCTCGTGCGGACGCGCAGCGCGCAACGCCTCGATGATCCCGAAACTCACTCCGCTGCCGCCATGGACGGCGATGCCCGCCGGTTTGTCGATCACGAGCAGGCGCTCATCCTCGTGGATGATCGCACCGGTCACCGTTTGTATGAGCGTATCGGGCACACGGCGTCGACCCGCAGCGGGCGCGAAGGCTCCCGCGGTGCGCGGGGCGGCGGGCGCAGCAGGGGCGGCAGCGGCCTCGCGGGGGGCGGCCGGGCTGGCAGGGGCGGCACCTGCCTCGCGAGGGGCCGCAGCGGCCGTGGCGGTGACGCCAGGCTCGCCCTGCCCGGTTTCGCCCCGTCCAGGCTCGCCCTGCCCAGGCTCGGGGGCGGTCGCACGCACCGGCGGCAGCCGCACCGAATCACCGAGCATGAGCCGGGTGTCGATCTCGGCACGCTTGCCGTTCACCCGGACCTCACCCTTGCGGACGATGCGGTACAGACGGGTCCGCGGCAGCCCGGGGTACTGGCGGGTCAGGAACCGGTCGAGGCGACTGCCGGCATGGTCTTCTCCGACCACGGCGTGGGTTACGGCGGTTTTATCAGTCATTTCCGTAACATCTTGTTTTTCAAAAGCCTTTGTCATAAACTCCCACGGTCGCCTAGCTTACCGCCTCACGCGGTCTATCCAGGCGCCAATCGCCGCGAGGTCCGCCGATGGCGGGCGTCGCATGTTAGTTGGTCCTCGGCGACGAGGCCATCGAATCCGGCCGATAGTGGCCGCGTCCGGCGTCGAGTCCTCAAGACTCCCCGGCGCGCTGTCGGCGCACAGACCAAAGCAGGTTCCGTCCCGCGGTTCGCAAGTTCCCGGGCAGGCCGAACGAACAAGAACAGCAACAACAAGATGACCGCTATCCACTCGTTCGCGCCCTTCTCCGCCGCATTGGCTCTGACCGCCCTGTCACCGTCGGCCCCTTCCCGTATAGGGGCCCCCCATGAAAAGAATGCTCGTGAACGCGACGCAGCAGGAAGAACTGCGCGTCGCTCTGGTTGACGGACAGAAGCTCTACGACCTTTCGATCGAACTTCCGTCCCGCGAACAGAAAAAAGCCAACATCTACAAGGCGCGCATCGCGCGCATCGAGCCGTCGCTCGAAGCCTGCTTCATCGACTATGGCGCCGAGCGCCACGGCTTCCTGCCGCTGAAGGAGATCTCCAGGGAGTACTTCCTGAAGAACCCTTCGAGCGGGCGCATCAACATGCGCGAGATCCTGCAGGAAGGTCAGGACATCGTCGTGCAGGTGGACAAGGAAGAGCGCGGCAACAAAGGCGCCGCCCTCACCACCTTCATCTCGCTCGCCGGGCGTTTTTTGGTGCTGATGCCCAATAACCCGCGCGCAGGCGGCGTCAGCCGTCGCATCGAGGGCGAGGACCGCGACCAGATCAAGAGCATCATGGATGCCTTGGTGGTGCCGCAGGGCATGGGCGCCATCGTGCGGACGGCCGGCGTCGGTCGGGCCATCGAGGAACTCCAGTGGGACCTCGACAACCTCCGCATCCAGTGGGAAGAGATCATCAAGGCGGTGCTCGAGCGTCCAGCACCTTTCCTGGTCTATCGCGAGAGCGACCCCGTCACGCGCTCCCTGCGGGATTACTTCTCGGATGACATCGGCGAAGTGCTGGTCGACGAACCGGGTGCCCATGCCATCGCCGCCGAGTACATGCAGCGTTTCATGCCGGCGGAAGGCGGTCGACGCCTGAAGATGTACTCGGATGACATCCCGCTCTTCAACCGCTACCAGATCGAGAGCCAGATCGAATCGGCCTATGCACACAAAGTGCAGTTGCCCTCGGGCGGCTCGATCGTCATCGACTACACCGAGGCGCTGGTCTCGATCGACATCAACTCCGCCCGTGCCACGCGCGGCGGCGATATCGAGACCACGGCCACCAACACGAACCTCGAGGCGGCCGACGAGATCGCCCGCCAGCTGCGCATCCGCGACATCGGCGGTCTGATCGTCATCGACTTCATCGACATGGACGAATCGCGCAACCAGCGCGCCGTCGAAGATCGCCTGCGCGATGCGATGAAGATGGACCGTGCGCGCATCCAGATCGGCCGCTTGTCGCGCTTCGGCATGCTCGAGATGTCGCGCCAGCGCCTGCGCCCCTCGCTCAGCGATTCGAGCCACGAGATGTGCCCGCGCTGCACCGGCATCGGCAGCATCCGCACCGTCGAGTCGATGGCGCTCGCACTGCTGCGACTGATCGGCGAGGAGGTCCGCAAGGACCGCACCGCCAAGGTCATCGCCGAGGTGCCGGTGGAGGTCGCCACCTACCTCATCAACGAGAAGCGCGAGTGGCTGCGTACGCTCGAGGACAAGAGCGACGTCGAACTTTTGATCGTGCCGAACCGCAACATCCAGACCCCGGAGTACTCGATCCGACGCGTCCGTGACGACGAGATCGAGCAGCCGGAGTTCAAGCGGACCAGCTACCAGATGCCGACGCCCGCCAAGGTCGTCGATCCTGCCGGCAGCCGCGATAAGCAACCGCATCAAGAACCCGCAGCCGTACCGACTTTCCTGCCGACCACGCCGGCACCGATCGTCGAGGCACCACCCGTCCGAGTGGCCGCGCCCGTCGCCGTCGCCGCAGCAGCCGCAACGCTTCCCGCCGGGCGGCGTCTCGGCGTGTTCGTACGCCTCTGGCGTTGGTTGTTCGGCGACCCGGTCCCGACCCAGGAGATCAAGCTCCCTGTTGCACCGTCGTCCACGGGTCAAAACGAGCGCGATCGCGACCATGATCGCGGTCGCAGCCGTGACCGCGGTCGAGACCGCGACCGCTCGCGTGACCGCGGTGATCGCGAATCGCGCGGCGGCCGTGACCGCGGCCGCAGTGGTGAACGAGGTGGCGAACGCGGCGGCGATCGGGACCGCCCGCGCGACGCGGAGCGCGAAACGGCGCGCGAAACGCCCGCGAACGGCGCCACGCCAGACTCTTCCCCACGCAAGGAACGCGACGCTCCGCGCGATGCTTCGCGCGATGCTTCGCGCGGCGATCGTGACGGCCAGCGGGGCCGGGGTCGAGGCCGGGGTCGGGGTCGCGGCGAGGATCGCGCATCCGAAAGTGCCGCCCTACCCGCCAGCGCGGCGACGGCTGCGCTCATTGCGGCGTCGGCGTCAGGGTCCGATGATGCAACGGTCGCAGCATCGATGCAGAACCTGCCTGCGACCTCCTCCGAAGCGATGCTCGTGACACCACCGTCCGAGGGTGTCCTCACCCAGGGTGAAGCCGTCACCAACACGGAGAGCACTGAGGCGGGTGACCCGGGAGAGGGTCGTGGTCGTCGCCGACGCCGCGGCCGCCGGGGCCGTCGAGGCGGTCAAAACCGCGACAATGCCACCGACGACACGGGTACGACAGGCGAGGATTCCGGCGACGCTGGCGTCGATGACGAGGGCGGTGACCCGGCACAGGACTCCGCACCGGCGACCCCGCTCGAGTCGATGCCGCCCCTGCCTCGCGAATTCACGCCGATCAGTTGGACCGGCCTCGCAGCCGCCGAGCCGGCACCGGCGCTAGCGCCCGTCGTCGAGACGAGCGTGGAGCCAGTCGTGACTGCGGTGGTCGAGACGATCGTCGAACCGGTCGTCGAGCCAATCGTCGAACCGCTCGTCGAACCGATCGTCGAGCCAGTCGCGGCTGCAGTGGTCGAACCGCTTGTGGAGGCGCCGATCTCAGAGCCTGCTGCAGCCTCTGACCCGGCTCCCAGCCTCGCTGCGGGGTCGGTATCGCCTGTGACGGAACCGTCCCGCGTGGTCTGGTCTTCGTCCCCGTCGAACCTCAACCCACCGCGACGCGACGACTACTGACCGTCGCCCGGATCGCGCGGCGGCACGGCGCTTGCGCCGTCGCCGCGGCGCGGCCAAGCGCGCGCGCCCGCGAAGCCGATCGCGATCGCCGGGGCTGCAATACCGACCAACGGCAGCACTCCGTCCTTGGGACCGCCGAGCAACACCGTATCCACCACCGCGCCGAGTGCGACGCCGCCCCACATCACGGGCACCCACGACCAAGTCGCTTGCGGTGATCGCCGGGCAACGAACCACGCGGCTGAGATGAACGCCAGTTCGAACATCACGAACCAGAGGATCGGCGACGGCGACGCCAATCGCCCCACCTGCTGCAAGACGAGCACGACGACAGCCGGCGCACTGAGCGCCACACGCAACGGGAAAGTCTTCTTGTCGATCATCTCAATCGCAGGCCGTGCGGCGGGTCGAGGCCAACACCGCTGCAGCGCGGAGGAGATCGTCGGCCGTGTTCACATCGGGTCCGGGTCGCCGTGACGCCTCGCCCACGACGATGCACAGCCCGTAGGCGAGCGCACGCAGCTGCTCCAACTGCTCGGCACGCTCCAAGGGCGATGGCTCGAACGCCGCCAGACGACGCAACGCCGACACGCGATAGGCGTAGAGACCGAGGTGCCGACGGGCACCGATCACGGGGCCGTCGAGACCTGCCGGATCGCGGTACCAAGGGATCGGGGCACGGCTGAAATAGAGCGCCCGCCCATCGTGGTCCGTGACCACCTTCACCGCGTTGGGGTCGAAATACTCGTCGCGATCACGCACCGGCACTGCGAGCGTGGCAAGGTCGGCGTGCGGCTGCTCGAGCAACAATCCCGCCACTTGCTCGATGAGCTCGGCAGGCATCCCGGGCTCATCGCCCTGCAGATTGACCACCACCATCTCGTCGGTCCAGCCGCGCAGCGCAGCGACCTCGGCGATGCGATCGGTCCCGCTCGCATGGTCCCGGGATGTGAGCACCGCTGAAGCGCCGAATCCCGAAGCAAGCTGCATGATGCGCTCGTCGTCGGTGGCGATGACGACCTCCTCGGCCAGGCACTCTGCCGCGTGTTCGTACACCCACTGCAACATCGGCTTGCCGGCGATCTCGAGCAGCGGCTTGCCCGGTAAGCGTGTCGAACCAAAGCGCGCAGGGATGACGATGCGATACATACGCCGGCGCTCAACGGGCGAGCAGCGGGTCGTCTGCGGCCAGTGTGCGCGCCTCCTCTTCGAGCATCACCGGCACGCCATCGCGCAGTGGAAACGCAAGCCGATCCGCACGGCAGACCAGCACGGCGGGTTCGGGATGCAACACCAGCGGACCCTTGCAGATCGGGCAGGCAAGGATTTCGAGCAAGCGGCGGTCGAGGCCTGCTGCAGCGATCGTCGAGTTATCTTCGGTCATGCGTTCCTCTGCGCCGCAACCAGCGCGGCGATCTGGTCGATGAGCGCCGCCCCGTCTGCGGGTGAAAGCCGAGCGACGACCGGCACTTCCCACAGCCGCGGATCCACGAACCGCCGACATTTTACGGCATCCTTCGCGGTCATCAGCACCGGCGCATCATCGCCGAAATCGAGGTCCTGCGGCGCATAGGCGTGGTGGTCGGGGAAGGGGTGCTCGTGGGGTGCGAGTCCCGCCGCCCGCAGCATCGCAAAAAAACGCCCCGGATCACCGATGCCTGCCACCGCATGGACCGGCTTACCGGCGAACGAGGCAAGACTGCGCGGCGCGGCAGCACCGACGATCGGTCGCGCAGCGCCTGGCTCGAGCTGCATCGCCAGGCTGCCCGCCGTCCCCCGCCATCGCGGCGGGCTCGGCGGCTCACCATGCCATATCACCCAATCGACACGGGTCAGCCGGGACGGCGCCTCACGCAGCGGACCAGCCGGCAACAGCCGACCGTTGCCGATCCCGCGAACGGCATCGACCACGGCGATCTCGAGGTCGCGCGCCAACGCAGGGTGCTGCAGGCCATCGTCACACAGCACCAATCGCGCCCCGGCAGCCACGAGCAAGGCCGCGCCGCGCGCACGATCGACGCCCGCGACGACGGGGACGCCCGTGACATCGGCCAACATCACAGCTTCGTCACCCACCTCGAGCGGATCGTCGCCCGCGACGACCCGCGCCGGATCCTTGCGGCGTGCGCCATAGCCGCGCAACAGCACACCCACCGGGATGCCGCGCGCCGTCAGCGCCGCGGCGAGCGCGGCGACCAAGGGGCTTTTGCCGGTACCGCCGGCTGTGATGTTGCCGACCACCACGACGGGCACGGCGGCTCGACGGACGCGCGCCAACCCGGACCGATAGGCGATGCGATGCAAGGCGCTGACCGCGCCGTAGAGCCACGACAGCGGCAACAACCACGCGCCACCGCCCCGGCCGCCATACCAGACCTGCTGCAGCCAAGCCTCGAGGTGCCGCGCCACCGCCCGCTCCGCTTCAGCGCGCGAACTGCAGGCGATGCAGCTGCGCGTAAAGGCCATCGCGGGTGATGAGCTCCGCATGCGTCCCCGTCTCGGCGACCCGGCCCTCGTGCAACACCACGATCCGGTCCGCCTGCTCGATGGTCGAGAGGCGGTGCGCGATCACCAGAGTCGTGCGGTCGCTCTTCAAGCGCTCGAGCGCCGATTGGATACGCCGCTCAGATTCGCTGTCGAGCGCGCTCGTCGCCTCATCGAGCACCAGCACCGGGGAATCTTTGAGCAATGCGCGGGCGATCGAGATGCGTTGACGCTGCCCGCCCGAGAGCGAACCGCCACGCTCACCGACCGGTGAGTCGAGCCCCTGCGGCATCTCGGCGGCGAACTCCAGCACATACGCTGCGCGCGCCGCCTCCTCCACCGCCGGATCGGCGGGATCGCAGAGCCCGAAGGCGATGTTGCTGCGGATGCTGTCGTCGAAGAGGACCACATCCTGCGACACCACGCTGACCTGCGAACGCAGATCGGCGCGGCGATAATCCCGCAGGTCGCGGCCATCGAGCAACACCGAGCCCGCATCCGGGTCGTAGAACCGGGGCAACAGGCTCACGAGCGTGCTCTTGCCGCTGCCCGAGCGACCGACCAAGGCCACCGTCTGACCGGCTGCCGCGATGAAGCTCACGCCCTCGAGCACCTTGCCCGCTGAAGCAGCGTAGGCGAAATCCACGCTGCGGAACTCCACTTCGCCCCGCGCGCGGGTGATCCGTACGGGACCGCCCGCATCCTCCACCGGCGCATCGAGCACATCGAACACGCTGGCACCGGCTGCGATGCCTTCCTGAAGCGGTCCGGAGACCTGCACCAATCGGCGCAATGGCGCAGTGATCATCAGCAACGCGGTCAGGAAGGCCATGAATTCATCGACCTGCATCTCGCGGGTGAAGACCTGTCGGATGGAGAAAAACAGCACGCCGGCCAAGCCGACTGCGGCGATCATCTGCACCACCGGATTGGCGAGCGCGCGTGCGGCGATCAGCCGCATGTTGCTGTGGCGATTGCGCTCGTTGGCGACCTCGAAGACGGCCTCCTCGTGGCGTTCAGCGTTGAAGGCCTTGATGACGCGCTGCGCATCGAGCGCTTCTTTGGCGACGCGCGTGACATCGCCCATCGACGCTTGGATACGTGCGCTGTAGCGACGGAACGCGCGGTTGATGAACTGGATCAACCACGAGATCGGCGGCGCCAACGCCAGCACGAAGGCCGCCAGCTGCCAGTTGTAATAGAAGAGCATGCCGATCAGGCCGAGTATGGTCAGGGTGTCGCGGATCATCACCGTCACGGCGTTCGTGGTGGCTTCGGCGACCCGCTCGATGTTCAGGGTGAGGCGTGACAGCAGATCGCCGGTCGCGGCGGATTCGTAGTAGCGCACGGGCAGCCGGAGATAGTGTCCGAAGAGCTCGGCGCGCATCGATTTGATGATCTGCCGTCCGACCCAACCGGGGAAAAAATTGGAGACGTAATCGCCGATCCCGCGGAGCACGAACAACAGCACGGCACCGAGCGGGATGGCCCAGACGATGCGCGGATCCGGCGCCACGAACGCGCCGCCGAGAAATTTCTGCACCAACACCACCAACAAGGCATCGGTCGCCGCGAACAACACCATGCCCACCACGCCGATCAGGAACATGCGCAGATGCGGGCGTGCATACCCGAGCAAACGCCGGTACACCTTGCCGGCGTCGACCACCTGGATGGGTGCCGTGCTCACTGCGGCGCCGCACCTGTCCGCGCCGCAGCCGCCCCTGCGCCGCCGCTGCCCGAGCCTTCCTGCAGCGTCGCGATGTCGACCTCACGGAATCCGAGCCGTGCGATCACATCCATGGCGGTGACCACCGCTTGGTGCGTGGCCTGCGCATCGGCACGCACGGTGATCCGCGCATCGCGGGCCTCACCCGCCACGGCCACCAAAGCTGCGCGCAGCGCGGTGCTGTCGGTGCCATCGACCATGGTGCCGTTGAGCTGATAGACCCCGTCAGCGCTGACGGCGAGGATGATCGGTGGCGTCGCCGTACGCGGCACCGCCGCGATGCCAGCCTCCGGTAGGCGGATCTTGAGGCGCCCCTCCTGCGAGAAGGTGGAGGACAGCATGAAGAAGATCACGATCATCAGGACCACGTCGATGAACGAGATCAGGTTGACCTCGGGCTCCTCGACCCGGCGCGCCCGGAACTTCATGCGGCGGACTTGCCCCGACCGCGCACCGGCGGCCGCGGACCGGCGGTCTCCACCGCATCGGCGAGTGCGATGGCCTGTTTCTCCATCTCGACCACCAGACCGTCGACCCTGCCGCGCAAGTAGCGGTAGGCGACCAATGCCGGGATCGCGACCAACAACCCCGCGGCGGTCGTGATCAGGGCTTCGCTGATGCCGCCGGAGAGCATCTTGGGATCACCGATCGCGCCTTCGTTGATCGCGCTGAACGCGCTCATGATGCCGGTGACGGTACCGAGCAGACCGAGCAGCGGTGCGACCGCAGCGACGGTGCCCAGCGTGTTCAGGAAACGCTCGAGCTCGTGCACCACATGCCGCCCGGCGTCCTCGAGACGCTCCATCATCCGATCGCGCGACTGATGGCGGCTTTTGAGACCCGCGGCGAGCACGCGACCGAGCGGGGAGTTGCGCTGCAGGGTCTCGATGACCTCGCCCGTCACCTGATTGGCCTGCACCATCTGCCAGACCTTGTCGAGCAAGCCCGCAGGCAGCACGCGATCGGTCTGCAGCGACCACAGCCGCTCGACGGTGACCGCCACGGCGATCACGGAGCAGAGCAGGATCGGCCACATCACCGGGCCGCCAGCCCGCACTATTTCCCACATCGTCGCGTCATCTCCCATCAAAAAGCCTGACGATGATAACCGAGCGGAGACCCCGGCGGGGGTTCGGCCCTCCAGCCGCCCGAGTGGCGCAGCAGCCGCGGCGGCAACCCGGGCTGCAGCTGTAACGCCAAGGCGCCCTGTCCGGCCGTGGCGTGCACACGCGCCTCAGGCACACGCCAGGTCTGCGCGATCAACGCGCGTTTGGCGGGTGTGATCTCTCGCGCGGCGACCAACACCCATCCCGCCCCGACCGACTGTGCGAAGCCCGGTGCGATCGCCGCCGGCGAACCCCGTCGCGGCGCGATCACGACCTCTGCGGCGAGCGTCGCACCCGCCGTCAGCAGCGCGGCGCCCTCCTCGGCATCGAGTCGTTCTGCGACGAGCAACGCCGGTCCCCCGCGGATCGCGATGCGTAGCACGCAGGAACCTTCCTGCGGCGCGGCCTGCCGCAGTTCGAAGTCGACATCGTCCCAACTCCAACGCTCCACGGCGCCGCACGGCAGGATCGGCGACGGTGCGCCTGGCCAACCGCCACCCACACGCGCGGCACGCACCTCGACCGCGGCCAAGACCTGTGCGGCACCCGCCGCCCGCACACCGTGGGCGAGGCTCAACACCAACATGTCGAGCCGTTTGACGCCGTTCGCACGCAGCCCGGTCACCATCGGGGACTGTCCAGCAGCGCCGCGTGCGGCCTGGGAAGATGCGGTGTCCACCAACAATGCGTGGTGTCGGGTGCGCACCAACAACGCGAAACCATCGCCGGCATCGAACACGATGACCTGCGCCGTACCCTGCGTCGGCAGATCGGATCGCGGCAGCCAACCGGCGACCGACATCGCCCACGGCAGCAGCGCACCGAGACCGGCCACCCGCCAACGCACCGGTACCGGCAACAACCAGAGCGGCAGCAAGCCAGCGAGCAAGATGATCCACCAAGGGTCCGGGTCCAAGGCCAACATCGCCCAAGGCCATTCGGCCGAGGCCTGCAGCAGCGGCCAACCGAGCGCATGCAGCCACTCGGCACCGCGCCACGCGATCGGCAGTGCCATGCCGGCGAGCACCAACGGCACCAGCAGGAACGAGATCACCGGGATCGCGAACAGATTCACGACGAAGCCGGCCAAAGATACGCTGCCGAACCACGCCAGCGTCAAAGGTGCGAGCGCGATCCCCACCCGCCATTGGGTGACCAGCAAGGCGCGTACGGCACCTGGCGTCACCCCGCCCTTTTCGAGGTCGCCGGCCAGCAATACCGCCATAGCCCCGAACGACAGCCAAAAACCCGATGACAGCGGCGCCAAAGGATCGAGGGCGAGCACCGCCAAGAGCGCCCAGCCGAGCACTTCGAACCCGGACCGCTCACGCCCGCTGAGACGCATCAGCCACCAGACGGCGAGCATCACCACCGTGCGTTGGGTCGGGATGCCGAAGCCAGCGAGCAATGCGTAGCCGAGCGCTGCTGCCGTACCGATGACGGCGGCGAAAGGCTCGCGACCGATCGGCGGTGCCCGTCGTCTTGCCTGCGCCGCACCAAAACTCCAGAGGCGCCGGGCCGCGCCGGCTGCGAGCCACGCGAACAAGGTCACATGCATGCCGGAGATCGCGACCAGATGGGTGGTGCCGGTCGCAGCGAACACCTGCCACTGCTCGCGGGTCATCGTGCCGGTCGCGCCCACCGCCAGACCGGCGAACAAAGCCGCCGCATCGCGATCCTCGACGGTATCGCGGATGGCGCGCTCGATGCGCTCGCGCAGCGGATCGAGGCCGCGCCCGGCTGCGGCGAGCCGACGGTTGGAGCCGCTGTTCACCACCGTCGCACGGCCATCGATGTCGTTGCGCAGTGCAGCGCGGGAAGCATCGAACCCACCGGGATTGCGGACCACCGGCAACGCGTCGACGCGCAGGACCAACCACCAGCGCTCACCGACCCGGGGCGTCGGACGGGGCGCATCGCGCCAGGTCACCTGCAGTCGCAGACCGCGCTGCAAAGATTGCGGCGCCACGATCTGCACCTCGGCCTCGAAGCCGAGCGCCCCGCCTTGCGTCGCCGGCAAGGAATCGATCGTCACCTCGGCGATCACCCGCTCGCCGCTCAAGCGCGGCGGCCAACGCTGGGCGAGGCGATCCCAGGCCACCGCAGCCGTGACCGCTGCCGAACACAACAAGATCCCGGCCGCCGGCCACCCGGCGCTGCGGCGATGGTCCATCCCTGCCAGGAAAGCGCCCGTCCACAGCACCGCCCAGAGCAGCAGCAACAACGGCAAGGCCACGACCAGCGGCGCAGCGCCTGCCCAGGGCTCCGCGAGCACGGCTGTCGACCCGATCAGCGCGGCGAAACCTGCCGCCCGCGGGACGCTCAGCCGGTTGTCGGTCCTGCGCTGCGATGCACCCTGATCAGACATGCGACGCACGCCCTCCGGCCGGCCGCGCCGACGCCTGCGGGCGTCGCCGCCCATGGCGCACCTCGCCGCACAGTACTAACGGAGGGTCCACCCGGGCTCAAGGCGCCCTCGTGGCGTGTTCGCGCAGAAACGCGCGAAGTCAGTGATCGGCAGCGCGGGCGGCCGATGTGACGACCGGCGGGGCCCCTGCTACAGGCGGCCGTCTTGCAGCACGACCACCCGATCGAGCCGTGCGGCGAGCCGTTCATCATGGGTGACGATGACGAGGCTGGTGCCGCGTTCCCGGTTGAGTTCGAGCATCAGCTCGAAGACCTGCGCCGCATTGCGACCATCGAGGTTGCCGGTCGGTTCGTCGGCGAACACCAAGAGCGGCTCGGTCACGAGCGCACGCGCCACTGCCGCACGCTGCCGCTCGCCGCCCGACAGTTCATGTGGACGGTGCCCGAGTCGCGCCTCGAGCCCGACCCGTCCGAGCACCGCAGCCGCGCGGGCGCGCGCTTCGGCTGCGGCCATGCGTCGGACCAACAGCGGCATCGCCACGTTCTCGAGGGCGGAGAACTCCGGCAGCAGGTGGTGGAACTGATAGATGAAGCCGAGCGTACGGTTGCGCAACGCGCAGCGCGCCGTCTCGTCGAGCGCATGGATGTCACGGCCGTCGATGCGCACTGTACCCTCGGTCGGTCGGTCGAGACCGCCCAGGATCTGCAGCAGCGTGGTCTTGCCGGAACCCGATGCACCGACGATCGCGACGCTCTCACCGCGCTCGATGCGCATGGAGAGTCCGTCGAGCACACGCAAGGTCGACGCGCCCTCGCGGAACTCCCTGACGAGGCCCTCGGCCTCGAGTACGGCGATCGCTGCCGGTGACGGCACCGCGCCGTGATGGGTCTCAGTCATGCCGCAAGGCCTCCGCCGGTTGGGTACGCGCCGCACGCCAGCTCGGATAGAGCGTGGCCAAGGCACAGAGCACGAAGGCTACGCCGCAGACACGCGCCACGTCGAGCCACTCCACCGCTGCGGGCAGGTCGCTCATGAAATACACCTGAGGATCGAGGAAACGCACCCCGATCAGTCGCTCGAGCCCGGCGACCAAGGACTGGATGTTATACGACACCAAGACACCGAGCGCGGCACCCGCGAGCGTACCGACCAACCCGATCAACACCCCCTGCAACACGAACGCCGCAAGGATGCTGCGCGGCGCCGCGCCGAGTGTCCGCAGCAGGGCGATGTCCGGCTGTTTATCCTTGACGATCATCACCAGCGTGGCGACCAGGTTGAACGCCGCCACCGCCACGATCATCGACAGGATCACGAACATCAGTCCCTTGGTCAGTTCGATGGACTCGAAGAAGGCCGCGTGTTGACGCGTCCAGTCGCTGACGAAGAAGCCGCCGCCGAGCGCAAGCGCAAGCTCACGCACCGCGCGCGGCGCATCCAAGGGATCGGCGAGCGTGAGCCGCACACCCGACACCTCATCGCCGAACCGGTAGAGCCGCGCCGCATCGGCGATGTGCAGCAAGGCAAGCCCGCGATCGAATTCGTACATCCCGGAATCGAGCGTGCCGGCGACCGTCACGCGCCGCATCCGCGGCACCATGCCCTCGGGCGTCGCGCTGCCCTCCGGTGCGATGAGCACCACCGTATCTCCAGGCGAGACACCCAACTCCACGGCGAGCGTCTTGCCGAGCACGATCCGCCACGCGCCGGGCTGCAGGTCGGTCAATCGTCCGCCGCTGATGTGTTCGGCAAGGCCGGACGCGCCGATCTCGAGCGCCGGATCGACACCGCGCACGGCGGCACCGAGCACTCGTGCACCGTTCGCCACCATCGCCTGCGACTCGACGAACGGCACTGCGTGGGTGACGCCGGACAGGCCCAAGGCCCGACGCTGGACGGCGCGCCAGTCAGGCAGCGCACCCTCGAGGCCCGTGAGGGTCGCATGCGAGGTCACCGCCAACATGCGTGAACGCAGCTCGCGCTCGAACCCGTTCATCACCGACAGCACCACCACCAGCACGGCCACACCCAGCATCAGACCGAGCGCCGAGATCACCGCCACGAAGGAGACGAAGCCGCGACGATGTGCGGAGCGCAGGTAGCGCGTGCCCACCATCCATTCCCAAGCCAGGTTCACGGCAGCCGCTCCGTCCGGTCATTCATAGCGCAGCGCCTCGGCGGGCGCGACGCGCGAGGCGCGCCAGGCGGGATAGAGCGTGGCGATCGTCGTCAGGATCAGTGCCACTCCAGCCACCAGACCCACGTTCGTCCAGCGCAGTTCTGAAGGGATACGCGAGATGACGAACACCTCGGGGTTCATGATGCGGAAGCCGAACAGCCGCTCGAGCAGCGCCACAGCCTCCGTGGCGTTGATCGCCAACAGCACGCCGAGCAGCACGCCGAGCAGCACGCCCGACCAACCGATGACGAGCCCTTGCACGAGGAACACGCCCATCACCCGTCGCGGCGAGGCGCCGAGCGTGCGCAGGATCGCGATGTCGGTGCGCTTGTCGGTGACCACCATCACCAACATGGCGACGATGTTGAACGCCGCCACGCCCACGATGAGCAGCAGGATGAGCGTCATCATGGTCTTCTCGATGCGCACGGCGCGGAAGAAACTCGCGTGGTCCTGCGTCCAATCGCGCATGGTGAGCCCCGCTGGCAGTCTTGCGGCCGCGGCGGCGGCGCCGGCCGGCGCCTGCAGCGCATCGGCGTAGCGTAGAACGAGACCGAAGGCGCGCGGCTCGGCACCCGCAAGCGCGAAGACCTCCTCGATGTGCCCGAGTGCGAGCTGGCTGTCGGTCTCCGGGTGCCCGACCTCGAAGATGCCCGCCACCCGGAACTCGCGCAGCCGCGGTACGGGCGTGCCGCCCGCATCCACCCCGGGCACCAGCAAGGTGATCGGATCGCCCACCCCGACGCCGAGCCAAGCCGCAACACCGCGACCGAGCAGCAGCCGGGCTGCCCCGGGCTGCAGGTCCGTGAGCGACCCTTCGCGCAAGGCCCGCGCGATCTCCGAGACCTTCGGTTCCAAGGCGGGGTCGACCCCGCGCAACTGCAGCGGCCGACTCTCGGCGCCACGCAGCGCAAGCACCTGCAATTCCGCGTAGGGCGCGACCCCGGTGACACCCGGCAACCCCGCCATCGCTGCCAACGCCGACTGCCAGGTCGACGCTTGGGCGGCGGCCGCACGGCCCTCAACGCCCGGCCCGGCGATCACACGGGCATGGGCGGACAATGCGAGCAGACGCTCCCGGGATATCCCCTCGAAACCGTTCATCACCGACAGGATCACGATCAGGGCTGCCACGCCCACGCAGACCCCGGCGAGCGACACCCAGGTGATGAAGGAGACGAAGAACTTGCGGTTCCGGGCCCGCACATAGCGCAAGCCCACGAACAGCGGCAGCGGCTGGAACATGGCGCGGGGGATTAAACCACATCGGCTCCGCCACCCGAACGGCGTCCACCCCCTTGCCCGACCGCTCCGTCGCTGTAAGCTTGCGCGCCCATGCCCGCACCCCGCCCTGCCCTCTTCCAACCCCTGCTCCCCGACGCCCGACGCCCGCTCGTGCGCTGGACGGGCCTGCACGGCAGTGCCGCCGCGCTCGCACTGGCCGAGGCCGCCCGCCAGGACGATCGTCCGTGGTTGGTCATCGAACCGGACAGCCGCAGCCTGGAACGACGGCGCGCGGAACTCGGTTTCTTCGTGCGCGAAGGTCTCCCGGTGTTGACGCTGCCCGATTGGGAAGTGCTGCCCTGGGACCTGTTCTCGCCGCTGCCGGATATCGTCTCCGAACGACTGCGGACCCTCGCCGAACTGCCGGGACTGCGTCGGGGACTGGTCCTCGTCACCCTCGACACGCTGCTGCAACGGCTCGCGCCCAGCGGGTGGGTCGCCGCGCGCAGTTTCGACCTCGCGGTCGGTGACACCCTCGCGCTGGAAGCGTTCCGTATGCGGCTCATCGAGGCGGGTTACGCCTCGGTCGCACAGGTCGGTGCACCGGGCGAGTTCGCGGTGCGCGGCTCGCTGCTCGATGTGTTCCCGATGGGCACCGAACATCCGCTGCGCATCGATCTGTTCGATGACCGCATCGATGCCATCCGTCGGTTCGATCCTGAAACCCAGCGCTCGCTCGATGCCCTGCCCGCCCTGCGCCTGCTGCCCGCCCGCGAGTTCCCGCTCGACCCCGATGCGATCCGTGCGTTCCGGCGTCGCTGGCGCAGCCGTTTCGAGGGTGACCCGACCCGCAGCCCGCTCTACACCGGCGTGAGCGACGGCTACGCACCGGCGGGCATCGAGTTCTGGTCGCCTCTTTTCTTTGACGATACCGGCACGCTGTTCGACTACCTCCCCGCGCGCACGGTGATCGCCGATCTCACCCAAGACCGTGAGGGTGGACTCGCGCGGGCTTGGCGGTCGCTGCAGGACCGTCATGCCGAACGCAGCGGCGACATCGAACGGCCCTTGCTCGAGCCGCGCGAGATCTTTCTGACGCCTGAAGAGATCGAGTCGGGCCTTGCTGCGTACTCCCGCGTCGAAAGCCAGCCTTTCCGCGATCCGCAGCCGACCGATATCGACTTCGATTTCGGCACGCAGCTACCGAAACCACTGCTGCTCGATGCGCGCGCGGAGCGCCCGCTCGCACCGCTGCAGGACTTCCTCGATGGTTTCCCGGGACGCGTCTTGCTGGCCGCCGACTCACCGGGCCGGCGCGAGGTGCTCGGCGAACTGCTGCGCGGGGCCCGCTTGCAGGCGACGGCCTGCGACGGTTGGGAGGGTTTCCTTGCCTCCGGCGATCGCGTCGGCCTGACCGTCGCGCCGGAGCTGCAAGGACTCAGCCTGCCGGGTGGATCTTTGGCGCTGCTCTCGGAATCCCAGCTCTTCGGCACCCGTGCACGACAGGAACGTCGACGGCGGAAGTCGGCCGCCTCCGACCCGAACGCGATACTGCGCGATCTGCAGTCGCTCACCGCCGGTGCGCCGGTGGTGCACGAGGAGTACGGGGTCGGCCGCTATGTCGGGCTGCAAGCGATGGAGGTCGGTGGCCAGCCCGGGGAGTTCCTGGTCCTCGAGTACCAAGGCGGCGATCGGCTCTATGTCCCGGTCCACGCGCTGCACTATGTCTCGCGCTATTCCGGCGGTGCGCCCGAGTCCGCGCCGCTGCACAAGCTCGGCTCCGATCAATGGAGCCGCGCCCGACGTCGGGCGGCCGAGAAGGTGCGCGATGTGGCCGCGGAACTGCTCGATCTCTACGCGCAGCGCAAGGCGCGGCGTGGCCTGCAGCTCGCGCCGAACGAACTCGAGTACCAGGCCTTCGCCAACGGCTTCCCGTTCGAGGAGACCGCAGACCAGGCCGAGGCCATCGTCCAAGTGATCGCCGATCTCGGTCGCGAGCAGCCGATGGACCGCGTGGTCTGCGGCGATGTCGGCTTCGGCAAGACGGAGGTCGCGATGCGCGCGGCGTTCGTCGCCGTGCAGGCCGGCAAACAGGTCGTCGTGCTGGTGCCGACCACCCTGCTCGCGCAGCAGCACCAGAACAGCTTCGCCGACCGCTTCGCGGACTGGCCGGTGCGGATCGAATCGTTGTCGCGCTTCCGCTCCGGCAAGGAGACCACGGCCGCACTCGAGGGTGTCGAGAACGGCACCGTCGACATCTTGATCGCGACCCACCGTCTGCTGCACGCCCAACCGCGGTTCAAAGACCTCGGACTCGTCATCATCGACGAAGAGCATCGTTTCGGCGTCCGCGACAAGGAGCGGCTCAAGGCCCTACGCGCCGAGGTGCATGTGCTGACCCTCACCGCGACGCCGATCCCGCGCACGCTCAATATGGCGCTCGGCGGGTTGCGTGAACTGTCCATCATCGCCACGCCGCCGGCGGAGCGGCTGCCGATCAAGACCTTCGTCACCGAATGGCACGACGCCACCGTACGCGAAGCCATCCTGCGTGAACTGCGCCGCGGCGGGCAGATCTATTACGTGCACAACGAGGTCCGGGACATCGCCCGGGTCGCCGAATCGCTCGGCAAGCTCGTACCGGAGGCGAAGATCCGCATCGGACACGGTCAGATGCGCGAACGCGAGCTCGAGCAGATGATGGTCGATTTCTACCACCGGCGCTTCGACATCCTGGTCGCGACGACCATCATCGAAAGCGGCATCGACGTGCCGAGCGCGAACACCATCATCATCGATCGCGCAGACCGCTTCGGCCTCGCCCAACTGCACCAGATGCGCGGTCGCGTGGGCCGCTCGCACCACCGCGCCTATGCCTACCTTCTGGTGCCATCACGCAAGGCGCTGACAGGTGATGCGCTCAAGAGACTCGAGGCCTTGGAATCTTTGGAGGAATTGGGCGCCGGCTTCGTGCTCGCCACCCACGACCTCGAGATCCGCGGCGCCGGTGAACTGCTCGGCGAGCAGCAGAGCGGCGAGATGGCAGAGGTCGGTCTTACGATGTACCTCGACATGCTCGACCGCGCGGTGAAGGCGCTGCGCGCCGGCCGCCGCGTCGATCTCGATGCGCCGCTCGCCGCGCAGAGCGAAGTCGAACTGCGGGTACCCAGCCTGCTTCCGGAGGACTATGTCGGCGATGTGCAGGTGCGCCTCGCGCTCTATAAACGCATCGCCGCTGCGGCGGACGAGGATGCGCTCGACGGCATGCTCGTCGAGTTGACCGACCGCTTCGGAGAGCCGCCGACGCCCGCCCGCAACCTGCTGCGGACCGCGCGGCTGCGCTTGGTCGCCCGGCGCCTCGGTCTGCGCAGGGTGGACTTCGGCACACACGGCGGGCAACTGCAGTTCGAGCCACAGAACTCGATCGACCCGAAGAAGGTCGTCGCACTGCTGCAGTCGAACCCCCGGGAGTACCGGTTGGAGGGGCCGTTGAAGCTGCGGATCTCCCACCCGCTCGTCGATGAGACCGAGCGCTTCGAGTTCGTCACCGCACTGTTGCAGCGCCTCGGCGGCGGTGCGGCTATCATGGGCAGATGAGGATACAGATCCGATCCCGCTCGGCGTGGTGGCCCACGCTCGCAGTGCTGTCGCTGCTCATCACCGTCCCTGCCGCTGGGCAGGCGGTCAAACCCGCCGCGGCGACGACGCCACCGCCGGCTGCCGCGTCCGGCAGTGGCACCTATTCGGTCGAGGTGATCGTGTTCCGGGCGCCCGGCGGCGGCAGCGATGCTGCGCTTTCGGCGGCCCCCTCGCGTGGCGCCAGCGACACCGCAGGCACGCAGGTCGCCCGCTACATCGGCCCGCTCCCCGGCAGCCGCATGCAGCTAGGGGGCACCCGCGAGAAGCTCACCCGCGGCGGCTACCGCATCTTGGTGCACACCGGCTGGGTACAGACCGCAGCATCGTGGGGCGCCCCCCGCAGCGGATTACCGCTCGAGCGTTTGGGGATCGATGTACCCGGCCTATCGGGTAGTTTCCAGTTGGAGCGCGGTTCCCTGCTGCATTTCGGCATGACCTTGCGGCATGCGAGCAATGGCAACCCCGCCGCGCAGCTCAACGAGATCCGCCGCATCCGCTTCAACGAGCGCAACTATTACGATCATCCCGCGATCGGCGTGATCGCGGTGGTGACGCCGGGCGGCTGAGCCGCCAGTCAGGTCAAACGTAAGTCAGGCCAACCGCAGGTCCGGCGGCGCCGAGCATCGTTCCAGGGCCTGCTGCGCCATCCGCCATCGCTCAGAGGCCTGCAAGGCCTCGATGTCCTGCTGCAGTCGGCTGCGCAATCGCACGCGCCGCAGCGCCGCGACCGGATCCGGTGCGGCCTTCAGACCTTCGATCACCGCGATCGCGCTCGGTCGATGGTTGCAGACCGGGAGCACATCGCAGCCGGCGGCGAGCGCACGCTCGGCACGCTCGACGATGCCGCCCACGGCTGCGGCACCGACCATCGAGAGGTCATCGGCGAACACCACGCCTTGGAAACGCAGCTCATCGCGCAGGATGCCGCGGATCCACCGCGCCGAGGCGCTTGCCGGCACCGCATCGACCTCGGGATAGAGCACATGCGCCACCATCACGCCGGCGAGCCCGTTGGCGATCAACAGTCGATAAGGCGCGATGTCGGCATCCAGGTCGACGAGCCTGCGACGGTCCACCGGCAGCGCATGGTGCGAGTCCGCCACGACCGCCCCATGACCCGGGAAATGTTTGGCCGTCGCCGCCATGCCGGCGCTGCGCATTCCGGCCTGATAGGCGACCGCCAGCGCACCGACCACCGCCGGGTCGGCATGCAATGCCCGGTCGCCGATGACCTCGCTCACCCCGTAGTCGAGATCGACGCAGGGCGCGAACGACAGATCGACGCCGTGTGCGCGCAGTTCCGCCGCCATCAGCCAGCCGAGCTCCCGCGCCAGCGCCGCCCCGGCCTGCGGGTCGGCATCATGTTCATGGCCGATACGGCGCAACGGCGGCAACTTGGAGAACCCCGCGCGGAAGCGCTGGACCCGCCCGCCTTCGTGATCGACGCCGACGATCAACGCCGGCGAACGCACCGCATGGATATCGGCGACCAACCGGGTCAGCTGCTCGGGTTCGGCGTAGTTGCGCGCGAAGAGGATCACGCTGCCGACCGACGGGTGCGCCAACAGTTCGCGCTCCTCCGGCTGCAGCACCGTACCCTCGAGATCGATCATGAGTGGGCCGAGGGTCATCGGGCGCGCTCCAGGACCGCCATGGATTCCACATGCGTCGTGTGGGGGAACATGTCTATCACGCCGGCCGCCTCGAGGCGATAGCCGTGGACATGGCAGAGCTGCTCGAGATCGCGGGCGAGCGTACCGGGATGGCAGGAGACATAGACGATACGCTCGGCGCCGAGCGCAGCGATCCGCGGCAACACCTCGAGCGCACCCGCGCGCGGCGGATCGAGCAGCACACGGCTGAAGCCACCGGCCAACGCCGCCGCACCACCCTCGGCGGACGCGAGGTCGGCCGCATGGAACACCGCGTTGCCGATGCCGTTGAGGGCGGCGTTCTGGTTACCACGCGCCACCAGCGCAGTATCCCCTTCGATGCCGACCACCTCGCGTGCGCGCAACGCGAGCGGCAGCGTGAAGTTGCCCAGACCGCAGAAGAGGTCGAGCACCCGGTCTTCAGGGCCGACCTCAAGACACTCGATCGCCTGCGCGACCAACATCCGGTTCACCGCAGCATTGACCTGGATGAAGTCGGTGGGCCTGAAAGCGAAGCGCAGGTCTTCATCGCGACCGACGACGGGTAACGAGTAGTGCAACCACGGCTCGTCGGCCGCCGCTGCAGCGGCCCACTGCGCATCAGGTCCGCGCAATAGTCGGATGCTGTCGTTGCCGGCGGGCTGCAGGTGGATGCGAAGCCCGTGGGCCTCGCCGAAGGCATGTAGTGCCGCGAGGTCGGCCATCCCCGGTGGTTCGAGCACCCTGAAAACGAGCGCCACGGCATCCTCGCCGACCGCGACCTCCACCTGCGGGATGGTGCGCCGGCTGTCGAGCCCGGTGAGCAGCTCCGACAAGGGCGTGATCAGACCATCGAGCGGCGGCGCCAACACCGCGCAGGCCTCGAGCGCCGCCACATAGGGTTTGGACCGTTCCCGGAACCCGACCAATACCCGCCCGCGCTTGGGGACGAACTTCGCACCGAGACGCGCACGGCGCCGATAGCCGAGAGTCGGCCCACGCAAAGGTTCGAGCCAACGACGCGGCTCCACGCGGCCGATACGCGCGAGCGTCGCCGCGATCTCCGCCTGTTTCGCGACGATCTGGGCGACCGGGTCGATGTGCTGCATCGCACAGCCCCCACAGACGCCGAAATGCGCGCAGGGCGGCGCCACCCGCGAAGGGGACGCTGTCACGACCTCGATCAGTTCCGCCTCATCGTGCTGCCGGTGACGGCGCACCCGGCGGAAGCGGATCTGCTCACCGGGCAGCGCCCCCGGAACGAAAGCGGTCTTCTCGCCGCGCAGCACCCCCTCGCCATCGTGGTTGAGTGCGGTCACGACGCCCTCCTCGGGCGGACCGGGTGGCATCGACCCGCGGGTCATGTCGCCGGCATATCCCACGCGGCCAAGAACTCGGCGAGATGCGGCTCGGTCGATCCGGCCAACAGGTCACGCACGCGCTGGTGCTCATCGGCGAGTTCGGTGGTGTCGATGCGCCCACGCATGTGCTGGAAGCGCAGGAACACGAGCCAAGTATTGAGCACATCGGTCTCGCAGTAGCGGCGGATGCCCTGCAGGTCGCCTGCCTGATAGGCGGGCCAAACCGCAGCGCCCGAGAAGCCGAGTTTGCCCGGCAACCCGAGCAAATACGCCATGTCCATGAGGCTCGCCTTGGCGCGCGGTTGGAAGCCCGACAACACATCCATGAGGTCGGTGTGCCGCTCGTGGTACCGGCTCTGGTAGTTGTTCCAGCGGAAACTGGAATCACTGTGCCCGTTCTCCCAATACCGCTGCGCCACGATGCCATGCTTGAGCGCTCGATAGTGCAGCACTGGCAGATCGAAGCCGCCGCCGTTCCACGACACGAGATCGGGCGTATGGCGCTCGATGCCATCGAAGAAACGCCGCACCAGTTCGTCCTCGCCCGAATCGAGGTCGCCGAGGCTCCAGACGCTCAGCGTCCCGGCTTGGCGCAGAACACAAGAGATCGCCACGATTCGATGCTGTTCATGCGGCAGGAAATCGCTCCCCGAATGCCGCCGGGCTTGGGCGAACATCGCCTCGGCCACTTGAGCATCGTCCAGACCTTCCAAGCCGAACGTGCGTCGTCCGAGCTCGATATCGGGGATGGTCTCGATGTCGAACACCAACACGGTCATGCCGTCGTCCTCCCATGGCTGGCCGCGATCCGAGCGGCGGTCATCAGCCCGCGCATCTCGGCGACCGCCGCTGCGAAACCGATGAACACGGCGCGTGCGACGATGGAATGGCCGATGTTGAGCTCGACCACCTCGGGGATCGCCGCCACCGCGGCGACATTGTCACCGTTGAGACCATGACCGGCGTGCACCTCGAGACCGTGCTCGACCGCGATCCGCGAAGCGAGACGCAGCCGCGCAAGCTCGCGGGCCATCTCTGCACCGGACGCCTCGCAGTACCGACCGGTATGCAGCTCTACGACCGGCGCACCGACCCGCGCTGCGGCCTCGATCTGCAGCGGATCGGGGTCTATGAACAAGGCGACGCGGATGCCCGCAGCGGCGAGCTGCGCACACTCGGCGCTCAACCGCCCCACCTGCGCGACGATGTCGAGGCCACCCTCGGTCGTGATCTCCGCGCGACGCTCGGGCACCAGACAACAATCCGCCGGACGGATCCGGCAGGCGAAGCGGATCATCTCGTCGGTGACCGCGACTTCGAGGTTCATGCGGGTCGCGAGCGATGGCCGTATCGCCTCGACATCGGCATCTTGGATATGGCGACGATCCTCGCGCAGGTGCAGCGTGATGTTGTCGGCTCCTGCGCGCTCGGCGACCAAGGCCGCCTCCAAGGGGCTCGGGTAGTGGATACGACGCGCCTGACGCAGGGTCGCCACATGGTCGATGTTGACGCCGAGCGCCAAGTGACCCAGACCGTTCGTCGTCGCAGCGACCGTCATGACGGCGTCTCCTCGGAGGGCGGTTTGACCGCCGGCAGGGCGGCGGGCGACGCCGAGACAGACGATGCCGCGGCGCGCGCGGCGCTGCGCGTCACCGCCCGTGCCACGCCGCGGGTGCGCAATTCGCGGCCTTCCAGCGCGTCATCCAACGCGGTGCGCATCAGGCGTCGGGCATCCTCGAGCACGGCATCCTCCTGCAGATCGTCATCCGCCAACGCGAGCAGCGATCGGCCGGCGTAAGCCGCCTCCGCATCGTCGCCGGTCGCGACGAAGCCGAGGCTGGGATGGAAATGATAATACCTGTCGGCCTGCAGCGGCGCGCCACCCTGCGCCTCGCGCCCGAGTTCGAGACCGAACCCGAGCAGCACGAGCAGGTCGCGCTCGAAACCGCGCAGCACCGCGGGGACCGCTTGCCGGTCGCGCAGCCGATCGAGCGTGCGGGCGTAGAGGTCGAACACAGCCGGCTGGGGGTCGGCGCGCAGCACCAGCTTCAACAGCAATTCGTTGAGATACCAACCGGAGAGCAGCGCCCCAGCGGGCAGGCTCGCGACAGGTCCGCCGGGGGCGGCTTCGACCTGGGTCAGCTGTGCGGTCTCGCCCGATCCGGTCCACGATGCGAGCAAGGGCACGAACGGCTGCAACAACGAAGCGCTGCGCGATCTCGGACCGCGCACCCCGCGCGCGAACAGCATCAGTCGCCCGTGCTCCCGCGTGAACACATCGAGCATCCGGCTGGTGTCGCGCCACGGTCGGTGGTGCAGCACGAACACGGCGTCGAGTTCTACGCGGCGCCCGCGCACCGTCACTCCAGTCCGAGCGATCGCAGTGCGGCGGCGTTGTCGGCCCAGTTCTCCCGGACCTTGACCCAAAGCTCGAGGTGACAGCGTCCGTCGAGAAGCGCTGAGATCTCACGACGCGCCGCCGTTCCGACCCGCTTCAGACGGGTGCCTCCGGCGCCGATCACGATCGGCTTCTGGCCTTCGCGGTCCACCCATATGACCACATGCACGACCGGTCTACCGTCCTCTATCTCGAAGCGTTCGACCCCCACGGCGATGCCGTAAGGCACTTCTTGGTTGAGCTCGAGCGTGAGCTTTTCGCGGACGATCTCCGATATGCGGAAATGCAGGTCGCGGTCGGTACGGTCCTCGGCATCGAAGAGCGGCGGCGACTCCGGCAGCAGCGCCGCGATCGCGGAGACCAGCGGCTCGAGGTTCTCGTCGCGGCGTGCCGACACCGGCACGATGCCGAGGAACGGATGTCGGGCTGCCAGTTCGGCGATGAACGGCAACAAGAGTTGCCGCGGTTGGATGAGGTCCGCCTTGCTCACCACCGCGAGCGCCGGGCGTCCTGAGTCGCGGATGCGCTGCATCACGGCTTCATCCTCGGCATACCAACGCAGGGCTTCGACGACGAACACGACGATATCGGCGTCCACCAAGGCTGCGCCGGCCGTCCGGTTCATCGCGCGGTTCAGCGCCCGCTTGCCCCCGACATGCAAACCCGGCGTGTCGACGAACGCGATCTGGGCCTCGGGTCGATGCACCAGGCCGACGATGCGATGGCGCGTCGTCTGCGGACGAGGTGTGACGATCGAGAGCTTCTCGCCGACCAGCGCGTTCAGGAGCGTGGACTTTCCCACATTGGGCCGTCCGACCAAGGCCGCGAACCCGGCGCGGAACGGCGCCGCGCTTGCTGCAGGCGCACCTGCAGACAGGTCGTCTATATCTGTCGACGGATCGTTCATCGGACCTCCCCGGTCAAGCCATCAAGCACGCGTTGTGCCGCATCCTGTTCTGCACGGCGACGGCTCGAACCTTCACCCACCGTCGCGATGTGCAGTTCAGGCACTTCGCAACGCACTGAAAAATGTTGCAGGTGGGGCTCGCCCGAGACCTGCTCGACGCGGTACTCCGGCAACGCAAGACCGCGACCCTGCAAGAGCTCCTGCAGCCGCGTCTTCGGATCCTTCAGATCCTCCGGGGGCGGCAACGAATCGATCAAGGGCTCGCAAAAACGCACCACCACGGCGCGGGCCGCCTCGAGGCCGGCATCAAGATAGACCGCCCCGATCAGCGCCTCGAGGGCGTCGGCGAGGATGGACTCGCGGCGGAAGCCGCCGGTCTTGAGTTCACCCGAACCGAGCCGCAGCGCATCGCCGAGCCCCAGCGACTGCGCCGCCTCGGCGAGGGGTCCCGTGCTGACCAACCGCGCCCGCAAGCGGCTGAGGTCGCCCTCGCTCGCCGTCGGGAAACGCTGATAGAGCAGTTCGGCGGCCAGCAGGTTGAGCACTGCGTCGCCGAGGAACTCGAGCCGTTCGTTGTTGATGCGTCCGGGCGCGCTGCGATGGGTGAAGGCCGCCTCGAACAGCGCCATCTCACGCGGCACGATCTCGAGGCGATCGCGCAGCCATTTGGCAGGGAAACCGGGCGTGATGGCGTGGGTCAATCGATGCGGGTCCCGATGCGTGACCAATCGGGACCGCCGCTGCGTTGCAGGTCCCAGTTGAACCAGACCAAGGTCGCGCGTCCCACCAAGTGGTCCTCGGGGATGAAACCCCACGCACGCCCGTCGCTGCTGTTGTCGCGGTTGTCACCGATCGCGAGGTAATGGCCGAGCGGCACCTGCAGCAGTTTGTCGCCGGTATCGGCGCTGATCCCTGCGGTCGCCTCGTTGCAGAGATACCCTTGGGGGATGTCGCGGTTGCAGGCCGCGAGCGGCGCGACCGGCAGGAAGTCCGCGGAGAGGCAATGCATCACCTGATGCTTGCGCCCGTCCAAGGTCTCCTCGGCGATCCGCATGTTGAGGTAACAGCCGTCCGAATAGCGCCCCTTCTGCTCGAGCGGCACAGCGACGCCGTTGATGATGAGTTGATCGTCACGGACTTCGACCCGATCCCCAGGCAGACCGACCACGCGCTTGACGAAATTCACCGAGCGATCCGGCGGATAGCGGAACACTGCGACATCACCCCGACGCGGCACACCGTCCCCCCAGAAGCGGGTGTTGAGCACCGGCCACCGGAGCCCGTACGCATTTTTGTTGACCAGGATGAAATCGCCGTCGAGCAGCGTCGGCATCATGGAATCCGAGGGGATGCGGTACGGTTCGTAGAAGAACGAGCGCAGCACCAACAAGACCGCCATCACCGGGAAGAAACTGCGCGCGTAATCGACCGTACCGGGCAGTTCGATGCTCGCAGGATCGCGGTTCGCCGCGCGGGCGGCGGCATCGCGCCGCGGTCGCAACAGCCACCGATCGATGAGGAGCACCAGGCCCGACACCGCCACCACTGCCACCAGCACCAAGCTGAAATCCGCCCGCTCGGCGGTGTAGAGGCTGAAGAAGAGCCCCAAGATCGTCACCGGCAAGAGCCCGTACAGGACCCGCATCAGAGGAGGATCCGGCAGCGTCTGCCCTGCGGGCGCGCGTAGCTGCCGCTTCGGTCGCAGCACCCAGTCGTCGACCACGCAGGCGATCGTGACCGGCACAGCCAGCAGCGACAGGAGCGCGGCGATCACGGTGAGATAGCCGCTCATCGGCGACCCAACTGGAGGACGGCGAGGAACGCTTCCTGCGGAATCTCCACCGACCCGACCTGTTTCATGCGCTTCTTACCCGCCTTCTGCTTCTCGAGAAGCTTGCGTTTACGGCTGAGGTCACCGCCGTAGCACCTCGCGAGGACGTTCTTGCGCAGCGCCTTGACCGTCGCACGCGCGATGACATGCGATCCGATGGCGGCCTGCACCGCCACCTCGAACATCTGCCGAGGTATCAGCTCCTGCATCTTGTCGACGAGTTCGCGGCCGCGTTGGTAGGCGCTGTCACGATGGACGATGATCGAAAGCGCATCGACCTTTTCGCCGTTGATGAGGATATCGAGCTTGGAGAGCGGTGCAGCGGCGAAATGGCTGAACTCGTAGTCGAACGACGCATAGCCACGGCTCACCGATTTCAGACGATCGAAGAAATCGAGCACCACTTCGGCGAGGGGCAGTTGATACTGCAGCGACACCTGGTTGGCGAGGTACTGCATCTTCTTCTGCACACCCCGTTTCTCGGTGCACAACTGCAGCACCGACCCCACATAGTCAGGCGGCACCAAGATGTTGGCGATGATGATGGGCTCGCGGATCTCGGCGATGCGGTTCGGCGACGGCAGCTTGGCCGGATTGTCCACGAACTCGCTGGTGCCGTCGATGATGCCGACCTCGTAGATCACGGTCGGCGCGCTGGTGATGAGGTCGAGGTTGTATTCCCGCTCGAGCCGTTCCTGCACGATGTCCATGTGCAGCAGGCCGAGGAAGCCGACGCGGAAACCGAAGCCGAGCGCACCGGACACCTCCGGCTCGTAGTGCAGCGCCGAATCATTGAGCCTGAGCTTCGCCAGCGCATCGCGGAACGACTCGTAGTCGTCGGAGTTGAGCGGGAACAAGCCGGCGAACACCCGCGGCTGCACCTGCTTGAAGCCGGCCAACGGCGCAGCGCAGGGACGCGCATCGAGGGTGATGGTATCGCCGACCGGCGCACCGTCGATCTCCTTGATGCCTGCGATCACGAAGCCGACCTCGCCCGCCGACAGCTCGCTCGCGCCGAGCGATTTCGGCGTGAAACGGCCGAGCTTGTCGATCTGCCACGCGCGGCCGGTGGACATCACGCGGATCTTCTCGCCCACGCGCAGCGCCCCGTTGACCACCCGCACCAGCGATACCACACCGACATAGTTGTCGAACCAGGAGTCGATGATGAGCGCCTGCAACGGCGCCTGCGGGTCGCCCTTGGGCGGCGGGATGTGGGTGACGATGGCCTCGAGCAGTTCGGGCACATTCTCGCCGGTCTTCGCGGAGACCCGCACCGCATCCTGCGCGTCGATGCCGATGATCTCTTCGATCTCGCGGATGACCTTCGGGGGATCGGCCGAAGGCAGGTCGATCTTGTTGATGACCGGCAGGACCTCGAGCCCCTGCTCGAGGGCCGTGTAGCAGTTGGCGACGCTCTGCGCCTCGACGCCCTGCGAGGCGTCGACCACCAGCAACGCGCCATCGCAGGCGGCCAGCGAGCGTGAGACCTCGTAGGAGAAGTCCACATGGCCCGGCGTGTCGATGAGGTTCAGTTGGTAGCGTTGACCGTCTTTCGCGTTGTAGTACAGCGTGACGCTCTGCGCCTTGATGGTGATGCCGCGCTCGCGCTCGAGCGCCATAGAGTCGAGCACCTGGCTCTGCATCTCGCGGGCGTCGAGCCCGCCGCACAGCTGTATGAGACGATCGGCCAGCGTCGACTTGCCGTGGTCGACATGGGCGATGATCGAGAAATTGCGGATGTTCTGCATCGGTTCCAGGTGATCCCCCGCGCCGGAGGCGGCGAGGCTTTTGCTAAGTGGATGATTATACCGGCTGGGCGGTCAGCCGTCCGGCACCTCAGCGGCTGCGGAACAGTCTTTCGATCTCCGCGGGATCGAGCCGAGTCGCCGCGACCGCCACGCCGTCCCATAACAGCACCGGGATCCGATGACCGTGGCGGCGCAGCAATTCCGGGTCAGAGTCGACATCGAGGCACTCGAGCGGCGGCATCTCGAGCCTCGTGCCGAGCGCGGCGAGATCCTCCGCCATCTCCTCGCAAAGACCACAGCCTTCACGGGTCAGCAGCGTCAGCCGCCCGGCCGCCGCCATTCAGGTCACCTCGACGCGCTGGGCGTCGCGGCTGCGTCCGTCATGGCCTGCGGAGCAGGCGCAGGCGTCGCCACCCTGGGGGTGGTCATCGGCACAGCGCGCCGCACCTGCGCAGCGATGAATCGTGCGGTACGCAGCGGCACTTCACCGACCACGGTGAGCGGACGCCCCTCGACCCTCGTGACATAGGTCGTGGAAGCCCCCGCAAGCCCGGTGCCGACCCCAGGCACGCGCGCGGTCGGCGGCGCCGGCGAACCGATGAACACGGATACCGACGCAAATCCGTCCGAGAACACCAGATGCTCGACCTCGCCCTCTGCGCCTGGCAGGTTCTGTCGGCTGCTCTGCGTAAGCCGGAACCCGGGCGGCAACTGACCCGCGACCCAAACGGGGGCCGGCGCACGGGCCGCTGCGACGACCGGCACCGGCGCACTGCGATACCAACGCAGATTGGCTGCCGACACCGACGGTTCGAAGGCGCTGTCCGGGATGTCGACGAACAGGCTCAGTTCGTTGAACGAGGTCTCCTCGATCACCTGACCGCTCGCATCGCGCAGCTCGGTCTTGATCGGCATCGATGTCCGATCGTCGATCCAGACACGATAGCCGTAACGGAAACCATCGCGGGGCACGAGCGACACGAGGTGGGCGATACGACCCTGCTGGCGCACGCGCTTGACCGCCTGCAATTCATAGGTCTGACTGGAGCGCGCATCGAGCTTCGGCAAGGTGTTCAGCATGCCGCCGACGCGGGGCCGTCGCTCGACCAACACGATGCCTTGGTCCGGCAAGAAACAGAAGAGCTCTCGACCGCGACGGATGAATTCGCGGCGCGATCCGTCGAGCGGCACGATCCGTTCAGCGACCTCGCCGTTCCGGACACGATGGATGATGCGCAGCGTCTCGGAACGCCCGTTGCGGTCGTGGCGCAAAGTGCCGATGTAGTTGCGCTGCGCGAGCGCCTCGTTCATGCGGTGCAGCAAAGCGTGGGCATCGGCGTTCGCGGCGACGGACGGTCGATCGCGCGCCGGGTCGGCGTTTGCCACGGCGACGAGACCCACGCAAGCGACCCACGCCAAGAAGTGCAGACGACCCAGCACGGCGTTCATCGTACCGTGCCCGCCTCTGGCGATGGCGGCGGGAACTCGCCCGGCGCTGGGGCATCGATCTCTTCGTACCGCGCCTCGGGATCGGCCACGAGGGACGACAGTGCGTTACGACGCAGCAAGGGGGCGGCGACCTCACTGTGGGCCAAGACGAAGTTCGCCATCGCGGCGCCTCCCATCAGGACCGCCGGAGCGTTGGAGGGCGGTGGCACCGTGTAACTGTCCGGCGCGGAGGCGGCACCCTCTGCCGAGAGCGGCTCCGGCGCAGGGAGCACCGTCACTGCAGTCGCGATCCGCACCGGGGCGGGGACGACCGCCGCGACCGACGCAGCTCCGGGCGCATCGAAACGCAGCCACAAGATCGCCGCTGCGGCGACGCTGGCTGCGACCCCGACACCGCTCAGTGGCACGGCCCAGCGTGGCAGGCGCGGGCCTCGTGTGACCGGCGCGGCGATCGCTGAATCGGCGTCGTCGGTCGGGGAGACGGGCCCGGAATCCGCGTTGTCCGACCGGGCGATCGCAGCCGCGACACGCTCGGCGAAACCGTCGCGTCCACCGCCGCGGGCCTGCCCTGCCAGCGGTTCGCCGCGGATCGCCGCACCGATGAGGGCGTACCCCGCCCACTGGCGCCTCAAGCCCTCATCGCGGGCCAGACGACGCGCCAAAAGTTCGCACTCGGCGGCCGAAAGCTCGCCGTCATACATCGCCGACAGCTGGCTGTCGCGTTCCTGCCCGCTCATCCGACCACCTCACCACGGCCCAACCCACCATCGAAGATCTTTCGCAGCTGCTCGTCCACGGCCTCGCGCGCGCGGAAGATGCGCGAGCGGACGGTGCCGACGGGACAATCCATGGTCTTGGCGATCTCCTCGTAGGAGAGCCCTTCGAGTTCGCGCAGCATGATCGCGGTGCGCAGATCCTCGGGCAACCGATCGATGGCCGCGCTCACCGTGGCGCGGATCTCCTCCGTCAAGGCGAGCGCCTCAGGAGTGGCGGTATCGATCATGCGTTCCTCCAAGCTTGGACGGTCTTCATCGCCGCTCCCGTTGGAGTCGAGTTGGACGGGGTTGCGCGCCCGCGCGGCAAGCGAATTCTTGGCGGTGTTGATCGCGATGCGGTAGAGCCAGGTGTAGAAGGCGCTGTCGCCGCGGAACCTTGGCAGTGCGCGGTAGGCCTTGATGAACGCATCTTGGGCAATGTCCTCAGCCTCGGTCGGATTCCTGACATAGCGCATCACCAGTTTGACGACCTTGTGCTGGTAGCGGCGCACCAGGGCATCGAAGGCCCCGGACTCGCCACGCTGGGCTCGCTGCACCAGACTGAGATCGCTTTCCTCCGCGCTCATCGGCGAGAGGCTCCGCGGGGAACCGCAACGCCGTCGATGACGCGGTACGAGCGGATAGACCGGGGTAAGCACGAAAAGTTCGCGCTCGGACATTCATAGTCGGTCAGGTTGCTCGGGTGCCGGTCCACGCGTCGCAGTGTACCCGCTGGGAGGACGGTCTGCCGACGGCGGACCCGGCCGCTCAAAGGCCCGGCCGCCCTGGCCATCCGTGCCCGGCGGCCCGGCAACGGCGCCCGAAATCAGCGGCCAGGCGCGGGTCGAGCCCGCGCCGCGAGAGCCATCGGGCCTCGCCTCCCCAGGCTCCCGTGCGGCGGTAGAGCCACCACCCGAGCCCCGGGAACTCCACGATCCGCTCCCACGCCTGTGACAGCTCCGGGGGCGGCTGGACATCAGGTCCGCCCGGAGACGCTGTCGAGGAACGGCAACTCGCGGATGATCGCCGCCAACGCAGCCAATTCGGTATCGATGGGGATTTCATCACGCAAGAGATAGCCGGCGAGTTCGGGGTCTGGCAACTCCAACAAGCGGGTGAATCGGGCCAATTCACCGGCGTCTGCCGACCGCCCCGGACCCTCGAGCCAGCGCACCAGCAGGACATCGAGCTCTTTCATGCCCCGCCGACAGCGCCAACGCAGCCGGCCGGTGTCCGGAGATCCGAGCTCCGCGCTCAAAGATGCTCGCGCTCGACCATCATCTTCTTGACCTCGGCGATCGCCTTCGCAGGGTTGAGGTCCTTCGGGCAGGCCTCGGTGCAGTTCATGATGGTGTGGCAGCGATAGAGCCGGAACGGATCCTGGAGGGCATCGAGACGCTCGCCGGTGGCGTCATCGCGGCTGTCGACGATCCAGCGATAGGCGGCGAGCAGCGCCGCAGGGCCGAGATAGCGATCACCGTTCCACCAATAACTCGGGCAGGACGTCGAACAACAAGCGCAGAGGATGCAGGCCGACGGACCGTCGATCTTCTCCTGGTCCTCGGGGGACTGCAGCCGCTCGCGGTCGGGCTGCGCCGGCGTGCGCGACTGCAGCCACGGCTTCACCGAGGCGTACTGGGCATAGAACTGCGTGAGGTCGGTGACCAGATCCTTCACCACCGGCATGTGCGGCAGCGGGTAGATCTTCACATCCGCCTTCACATCGACGCAGCTCATGGTGCAGGCGAGGGTGTTGGCGCCGTCGATGTTCATGGCGCAGCTGCCGCAGATGCCCTCACGGCAGGAGCGACGGAAGGAGAGCGAGGGGTCCACCTCGTTCTTGATCTTGATGAGGGCGTCGAGGACCATCGGCCCGCAATCGTCCATGTCGACCTTGTAGGTGTCGACGCGCGGGTTGGCGCCACCGTCAGGGTCGTATCGATAGATCTTGAAGGCGCGGACATTGGTCGCGCCGGCGGGCGCCTCATGTACCTTGCCTTCGCGGTTGATACGGGAATTCGGGGGCAGGCGGAATTCGGCCATGGCGTCTGTCCTCAGTAAGTCCGGGCCTTGGGCGGGATGGCCTCGACATCCGCGGTCAAGGTGCCTTGGTGCACCGGCCGGTAGTCGATGCGCACCTGACCTTTCTCGTCGACCCAACAGAGCGAATGCTTCATCCAGGCCGCATCGTCCCGGTCCTGGAAATCCTCGCGTGCGTGTGCACCGCGGCTCTCTTTGCGGTTCTCTGCGGAGCGCACGGTGGCGACCGCTTGCCCGAGCAGGTTGTCGAGTTCTAGGGTCTCGACGAGGTCGGTGTTCCAGATGAGCCCGCGGTCGCTGGTCCGCACATCCGCGAACGAATCGACGGTGCGCTGCAGCTTCTCGCAACCTTGCCGCAACGACTCGCCGGTGCGGAACACCGCGGCGTCGGATTGCATGATCTTCTGCATCTCGAGCCGGATCTGCGCCGTGGAGCGTTCGCCATCGGCGTGACGGACCCGATCGAGCCGTGACAACGCGAGATCGCCGGCGTCCTTCGGCAGCGGCTTGTGCGGCTGGCCGGGACGGACGGTGGTCGACGCATGGCGCGCCGCCTCGCGCCCGAACACCACGAGATCGAGCAAAGAATTCGAGCCCAAGCGGTTGGCGCCGTGCACCGACACGCAGGCCGCCTCGCCGACCGCCATCAGGCCCGGCACGACGGACTCAGGGTCGCTGCCCTTAAGCGTGACGACCTCACCGTGGTAATTGCAGGGGATGCCGCCCATGTTGTAGTGCACGGTCGGCAGCACGGGGATCGGCGCCTTGTTGACATCGACGCCTGCGAAGACGCGCGCGGTCTCGGCGATGCCGGGCAGCCGCTGCTTGATGACATCGGGGCCGAGGTGCTCGAGATGCAGGTGGATGTGGTCCGCGTCCTTGCCGACGCCGCGGCCCTCACGGATCTCGATGGTCATCGAGCGCGACACCACATCGCGCGAGGCGAGGTCCTTGGCGTTCGGCGCGTAGCGCTCCATGAAACGCTCGCCGCGCGAGTTGGAGAGGTAGCCGCCCTCGCCCCGCGAACCCTCGGTGATGAGGCAGCCGGCCCCGTAGATGCCGGTCGGGTGGAACTGGACGAACTCCATGTCCTGCAGCGGCAGGCCGGCACGCAGCGCCATGCCGCCACCGTCACCGGTGCAGGTGTGCGCCGAGGTGCAGGAGAAGTACGCGCGACCGTAGCCGCCCGTCGCGAGGATCACGAGGTGGGCGCGGAAGCGGTGCAGCGTGCCCTCGGCGAGGTTGAGCGCCACCACACCGCGGCACTCGCCACCTTCCATGATGAGGTCGATGGCGAAGTATTCGATGAAGAACTCGGCTTCGTTCTTCAGCGACTGCTGGTAGAGCGTGTGCAGCATCGCGTGCCCGGTGCGATCGGCAGCGGCGCAGGTGCGCTGCGCGACGCCCTTACCGTACTGGGTGGTCATGCCGCCGAAGGGCCGTTGGTAGATGCGACCGTCGGGCGTGCGCGAGAACGGCACGCCGTAGTGCTCGAGTTCGATGACGGCCGCCGGGGCTTCCTTGCAGAGGAACTCGATGGCGTCCTGGTCGCCGAGCCAGTCCGCCCCCTTGATGGTGTCGTAGAAGTGGTAGCGCCAATCGTCCTCGCCCATGTTGCCGAGCGCGGCCGAGATACCGCCCTGCGCCGCGACCGTGTGGCTGCGGGTCGGGAAGACTTTCGTGATGCAGGCGGTGGAGAGGCCGGCCTCGGCGAGGCCCAAAGTCGCGCGTAGCCCGGCACCGCCGGCGCCGACCACGATGACGTCGTAGGTGTGGTCGATGAAATTGTAGGCGGCCATCAGAAGGATCCCGTTGTGAAGGCGATGCGCAACACGGCGTACACGCCGGCCACGGCAAGCAAGGCATGAAGGAGGGTCGATGCCAAAAGCGCAGCGAGCTTCAGTCCTTTGGCGTGGACATAGTCCTCGAGCACCACCTGCACGCCGAGCGCGGAGTGCCAGGCGAGCGCGCCGATGAGCAGCACGAGCAGCACAGGGGTCAGACCACTTGCGACCCAAGCACGCACCGACTCGAGACCGAGGCCCGCGGGGACGCTCGCAAGACCGGCGAGTTGGACGACGAACCATACCGTGAGCGGCACCAACGCGACCGCCGTGAGGCGTTGTGACCACCAATGCGACACGCCGGATTTCGCCGAGCCGCGGCCGAGCACGCTTGCGAGGGGACTGCGCAGGCTCATGGCGTACCGCCGATGAGGCCGCCGGCTCTGATGAACAACGCCCAGGCGAGCGCCGCGAACAGCACCAGTGTGCCCACGACGACCCAACCGGCGCTGCGGCGGGCTTCAGCCTTCTCGAGACCACGACCGAGATCCCAGTGGAGGTGGCGGAGGCCGTTGCAGAGGTGGTAGCAGAACGCGAGCAGCCAGCCGGCGAGCAGAAGTTTCACGAAGACGCTGGACAACACGGCAGTGGTGGCCGCGTAGGCCTCAGCGCCGAGCGCGGCAGCGAGCAGCCATGCCACGAGCAACAGCAGCCCCGCCGACAGGACGATGCCCGTGATGCGATGGGCGATCGAGGTCGCCATCGTGTACATGAACCGATAGATGCCAAGGTGCGGCGATAGTGGTCGCGGTCTCGTGCTCATGCGCGTGTCCTGAGTCGGTCAAAAATCGATGCAGCGGCCGTTCTTTTCCCAATCGCCGTAACGCGTCGGTTCGGGGCCCGGCGGGCCGCCGATCTCACGCTGCGGGGCAGCGGGCGTCGGGGGCAGCGGCAACGGCAGCGCCGAGGTTGGCGGCGACTCGGCAGGAGGCGACGAGGCCTGCGGACGAGGCGCGTGGGAGTTGTTCTGCATCAACGAAGAGTCTGCCAGAATCCGCGGTGTCCGACCACCTTCCACGACCGCTTCCGCATCACCATGACGATGTCCGTTCCGCCTTCCGCACCGCCTTCCGATCGGCCCGTCGTCATGCTCGATGACCTCGGCGTGCTCGCCGTGCGTGGCGCGGAGGCGCGCAAGTTCCTCAACGGCCAACTCTCGCAAGATGTGCTCGCCTTGGACCGCACTCTGGTGCGGCTGGCCGGGCTGCACAACCCGCAGGGTCGCAACCTTGCGGTGATGCGGTTGCTCGCCTGGGATGCCGACACGGTGCTCTGCGTGCTGCCCCGCGCGCTCATCGCCGAGACGCGTGCTCTGCTCGTCCGCTTCCTGCTGCGCTCCAAGGCCGAGCTTCAAGACGTATCGGAGGCCTGGTGCATCGAGGGCTTATGGGCCGAGACCCCGCTCGCCGGCCCTCCGCTCAGCTCTGTGGTCGGCGCGACAGCGCATCAGGACGGCGCGGTCACCTGGCGTCACACGCCTGACGGGCGCTGCCTTCGGCTCACTCCGCGACCTGCGCTCGCCCCCGCCGGATCGCCCACCCCTCCGGCAGACCCTACCCCGGCGCAACCTGCCGCTGCTGCCGCCCGAACGGCATGGCGGCTGGCCGATGTCGCCGCAGGATTGCCCGAGGTGCTGCCGACGACCCGGGCCTCGTTCGTCGCCCAGATGCTGAACCTCGACCTCTTGGATGGGGTCTCCTTCACCAAGGGCTGCTACACGGGGCAGGAAGTGATCGCCCGCGCCCACTACCGGGGTCGGGTGAAGCGGCGCCTACAGCGCTTCGAAGCGCGACCTGCCGACCCGTCTGCAGCACTGCCGACACCCGGTGAGACGCTGCGCTTCGTCGATGGCCGCAGCGCACAATGGGTCGAAGGCGCGAAGCGCCCGGATGGTGCTTGGGAATTCCTTGCCGTCGCGCCGTTGCCTGAGCAGGCGTCCGCCGACGAGGCGACGAACGAGGAACCGTCGCCCACCGACGCCGCGACGGAGCGGCTCGTCGCGACCGCGCTGCCGTTGCCCTACGCCCTGCCCTGAAAAACCAGGCCGGTCACTCCGGCCGCATCTGCGGGAACAGCAGCACGTCGCGGATCGAGGGCGAACCGGTCAACAGCATCGCCAAACGGTCGATCCCGATCCCGAGACCGGCGGTGGGCGGCATGCCGTACTCGAGCGCACGGATGTAATCGGCGTCGTAGAACATCGCCTCTTCATCACCCGCGTCCTTGCGCTCGACCTGCGCGCGGAAGCGCGCCGCCTGATCTTCGGCGTCGTTGAGTTCGGAGAAACCGTTGGCGAGTTCGCGACCGCCCACGAAGAACTCGAAGCGGTCGGTGAGGAAGGGGTCGAGATCGTTGGCACGCGACAACGGCGACACCTCCGCCGGATAGGCGTAGACGAAGGTCGGTTGGACGAGGGTGTGCTCCCCGGTCTTCTCGAAGATCTCGATCTGCAGCTTGCCAGCGCCGTCGCCGGGCTTCCACGGGATGCCGCGCGCCTCGCAGGCCGCACGCAGGTAGGGCACATCACGCAGCCGAGCCCGCTCGAGCCCCGGATTACAGCGCAGGATCAGATCCTCGACGGTGACGCGCTCGAACGCGTCGCGCAGGTCGTGGTGCTGGCCCTGCGAGTCGAACTGCAATGTGCCAAGCACGGCCTCGGCTGCGCCACGCAGCATCTGCTCGACGAGATCCATCAGGTCGCGGTAGTCCGCATACGCCTGGTAGAGCTCGAGCATCGTGAACTCGGGGTTGTGGCGCGTCGAGAGCCCTTCGTTGCGGAAGTTCCGGTTGATCTCATACACACGCTCGAGACCGCCGACCACCAGTCGTTTCAGGTAGAGCTCCGGCGCGATGCGCAGGTACATGTCGATGCCGAGCGCGTTGTGATGCGTGACGAACGGCCGGGCCACCGCACCGCCCGGGATCGGCTGCATCATCGGCGTCTCGACCTCGAGGAAGCCCCGTGCATCGAGCATGTCACGCAAGAAACGCACGAGGGCGGTGCGCTTCTGGAACACCGCACGGCTGTCCTCGTTCATGATCAGATCGACATAGCGCTGCCGATAGCGCGCCTCGGTATCTGCGAGGCCATGCCACTTGTCGGGCAAGGGCTGCAACGACTTCACCAACAGACGCAGTCCCTCCACGCGCACCGAGAGCTCGCCGGTCTTGGTGCGGAACAGCACGCCCTCGGCGCCCAAGATGTCGCCGACATCCCAGCCCTTGAAATCATCGTAAGGCTGCTCGCCGAGCGCCTCGCGCTGCACGAAGATCTGGATCTGCCCGGAGGAGTCCTGCAGCTTGGCGAAGCTCGCCTTGCCCATGATGCGTCGCAGCATCATCCGGCCGGCGACCTTCACCCGTACCGCCGACGCCTCGAGGGCTGCATCGGAGAGCGCGCCGTAGCCGAGCAGCAACTCGTTGGCGAGCGCATCCCGGCGGAAATCATTGGGGAACGCCGGGCCGCCCGTCGCACGCAGGGCGGCGAGCTTGGCGCGGCGCTCGGCGACCAGCTTGTTGTCGTCTTCGGTCACAGGCCCGCCTTGAGTGAGGCTTCGAGGAAGGGATCGAGATCACCATCGAGCACCGCGGTGGTGTTGCCCACCTCGATGTCGGTCCGCAGATCCTTGATGCGCGACTGGTCGAGGACATAGGAGCGGATCTGGTGACCCCAGCTGACATCCGACTTGGAGTCCTCGAGCACCTTCGCCGCGGCATTGCGCTTGTTGACCTCGAGCTCGTAGAGCTTGGCCTTCAGCATCTTCATCGCGGTGGCGCGGTTCTTGTGCTGGCTGCGCTCGTTCTGGCACGCGGCGACGAGGCCCGTGGGCATATGGCGGATGCGCACGGCCGACTCGGTCTTGTTGACGTGCTGTCCGCCGGCGCCGCTCGAGCGATAGACATCCGTCTCGAGATCCGCAGGGTTGATGTCGATGTTGATGTCGTCGTCGACCTCGGGCGAGATGAACACCGACGCGAACGAGGTATGGCGGCGGTTGCCGGAATCGAAGGGTGATTTGCGGACCAGACGGTGGACACCGGTCTCGGTGCGCAGCCAGCCGTAGGCATGATCACCACGCACCTCGATGGTGGCGCTCTTCATGCCCGCCACTTCGCCCGGGCTGGAGTCGATGACCTCGGCGGAGAAACCGCGCGATGCGGCCCACTTGAGATACATGCGCAGCAACATCTGCGCCCAGTCCTGGGCCTCGGTGCCACCGGCGCCCGCCTGGATGTCGAGATAGGCGTTACGCGGGTCCATCTCGCCGCGGAACATCCGACGCAGCTCGAGCTTGCGGACTTCAGCCTCGACCTTGGGCAGGTCACGCTCGACCTCGATGGCCACCCCCTCGTCGCCCTCCGCTTCGGCGAGTTCGAGCAGTTCGACGGAGTCGACGACGGCGCGGGTCGCGGAGTCCATCTGCGAGATCTCGGTCGCGAGCTTGGCGCGCTCCTTGCCGAGCTCCTGCGCCTTCTCCGGCTTCTGCCAGATCGCGGGGTCTTCGAGCTCCCGGCTGACCTCTTCGAGACGTTCCTTCTTCAGGTCGTAGTCAAAGAAACCCCCGTAAGGAGCGCACGCGCTCCTGGAGGTCGGTGAGGGAACGCTTGACGAGGCCGAGTTCGATCATGGGCCTATTCTAGCAGATGATCGACCAGCAACTGCAGCCGACGCTCGCCCGCGTACTCGTTCACATCGAGCCGGTACACCAGCAATGCCTCGGCGGGCAGCGGGCGGCCGGCGTCGCGCCCCTGGAAGAAGTTGAACGCGATGGCATCGAACCGTCGTCCCTCACCGGGCACCTCGACCCACATCTTGAGGTGCCGCTCACCGACGGTGCGCGTACGCAGGATCCGGAAGCGTTGGTCGAAGCTCGGCTCTGGGAATGCCTGGCCCCAAGGGCCGGCCGCACGCAGCGCCTCCGCGGTGACCAGCGAGATCTCATCGATCGTGAGCGGCCCATCGGTCTCGACGCGATCGGCGAGCGAACCGCCTATCTGCCACCGCGCCACCTCCGTATCGAAGGCCTCGGCGAACTCATCGAGACGGTCGCGCGCCAGCGTCAGCCCCGCCGCCATCGCATGGCCGCCGAACCGGCCGAGCAATCCCGGATGACGCGTGGCGACGGCATCGAGCACATCCCGGATGTGGACCCCGGTGACCGAACGGGCCGAACCGCGCAGCTCTTCGGCACCGGCGTCGGCGAACGCGATCACCGGGCGGCGCATACGGTCCTTGAGCCGGCCCGCGACCAGCCCGACGACGCCTTGGTGCCAGCCGGGATCGTAGAGACAGAGTCCGTGACGGCGACGCACGCGGGACCCCGATGAGGCGCGCCCATCGGGCGCCGAACGATACCCGTCATCGTCGGGATCTTTGAGGTGCCGCACCGCAGCGATCGCCTCCTCCTGCATACGGCCTTCGATCACGCGACGCTCTTTGTTGAGCTCGTCGAGGCGCGTGGCGAGCGCCTCGGCTTCGGCGGGGGAATCCGTGATCAGGCAACGGATGCCGATCGACATGTCATCGAGACGCCCGGCGGCGTTCAACCGTGGCCCAGCGGCGAAACCGAGGTCAGCGGCGACCAACCCGGCGAGCGGACGACCCCCGATCTCGAGCAGCGCACGCAGACCTGGGGTGCAACGACCGGCACGGATGCGTTGCAAGCCCTGCGCGACCAACACCCGGTTGTTGTGGTCGAGCGGCACGACATCGGCGACGGTGCCGAGCGCCACCAGATCCAACCAGGTCGCGGGCGATGGCAAGGCCGGATCACCGAGCGCACGGTGCAGCGCGGACATCACGTAGAACGCGACGCCCACACCGGCGAGACAGCGTGAACCGAAGGTCGCACCCGGCACATTGGGGTTGACGATCACGTTGGCATCCGGCAACTCGGCGCCGGCGAGGTGGTGGTCCGTGACCAGCACCTCGATACCGCGCGCGCGTGCGGCCGCGACGCCGGTGATGCTCGAGATGCCGTTATCGACCGTGACGATCAGCGTCGGTGCGCGCTCCGCTGCGAGCGCGACGATCTCGGGCGTGAGTCCGTATCCGTATTCGAAGCGGTTGGGCACGAGGAAGTCGACGGCAGGCCAACCCCAGGCCTGCAGCGCCCGCACGATCAACGCGGAACTCGTCGCCCCGTCCGCATCGAAGTCGCCGACCACGAGCACGCGGCCCTCGACGCGGCGGTGCGCGAGCAACAGGTCGACGGCTGCCGCGACGCCCTCGAGCGAACCGACCCGCAGCAACCGATCGAGGGAGTGTGCAAGTTGCGAAGGATCCTCGATGCCGCGCGCCGCGTACGCGCGCGCCAACACCGGTGGCAGCCCGGCGAGCCCGGCGAGACCGGCGGGGTCCACCGCCCGATGGACGACCGAGAGCTTCAAGCCTCGCCCTCGAGCAAGGCTTCGAGCAGGTTGCGCGCCGGCCGCCAAAAACGATGGCGGTCGCCGGCCGTGACGCTGACCGCGCGATCACCAGCGGCCAAGGTCAATCGCTCGAGCCGCCCGGTGCGCAGCGCCTCGGCAGCGGGCAGGATATATTCTTGGTCGATCGCCGCGACGCCTCGTCCGAGCACCGGCAGCACCGCACACCCAGCGTCGGATCCGGCTGCCAGCAGCGGTGCGAGGCCCGACGGCAAGCCCTCGACACTCTGCCCAGCCAGTCGACCGAGCGACTCCACCCACACATCCTCCGACCACACCACAGGCCAACGCGACTCACCGTGGGACACCGCCAACGGCTCGCGCAGCGGCTGGCCGCCGCCCCAGGGCCAGAGGGTCGTCACCGGGGGCTCGCCGCGCAAAGCTCGCTGCCGATTGAGCGGCAGCGCGTGCAACCACATCTCGCACTCCGTCAGGAAAGCCCGCAACACTGCGCCACCCGCGCCGCCGGGCAACGCCTCATCGAGCGCGCCGCCGAGCAATCGCGACGGCTCCACCGTCAGCGCACCCGCCGCATCGAGTCCTTCGAGCAGGAAGCCCGCGGAGCGGGCGGGCCTCAAACGCAGGGCATCACCGCCGAGATCACGTGCGAAGACGACGCACAGCTCAGCCGCCTCCTCTGCCGGTAGGCGAAGCAGCCCCCCCGGCGCCAGATGTACCGTCTTCAGGCCGGGTACGAGGTGCAGCGGTGACAGCAGCCACGGATCGGACGCGCCGACTTCTGCGGCCACCACCTCGGCGGGATCGACGGCCACCAGATCAGCCCGACCCAAGCCGCGCGCCAAAAGGCCGCGCCAACCGCCGCGCAGCGGCGTCGATCGCGCGAAACGCAGTCGGGCGAGCCCCGGACCGCGGGCTGAGGCGGCATCGGAGTCGAAGAGGAAAAGGTCCGGCAGTATGAGCACGAGGTCGCGCACTTCGGCTATGGTACCGAAGCATGGCCCTTGATGTTCCGCCGCCGAGCGCGGCACTCCTCATCCGCAGCTACTCCGATGGCGAGATCCGCATCGGTGAACAACGCTTGCGTACGGCGATCTGCCTCGATTCACTCGGCGGGATCAGACTCTTGCGGCCACAACACCCCGCCGAGCTCTGCGAGGCCGACCTCGAGCCGTTGTTCGCCGCCCCACCGGAACTCGTGATCATCGGCTGGGGTGGTGGCCAGAGCTTCTTGCCGGCCGCTCAGCGGCAGTGGTTCCTCACCCGCCGCGTCGGTCTCGAGATCATGGCGCTCGGCCCTGCTTGCCGCACTTTCAACCTGCTCGTACAGGACGGCCGGCGCGTGTCGGCGTTTTTGTTCCCTGCGGCGGAGCCTCGTCAGCCGAGCGACCCCACCACTCCTGCGAGCATCGGCACGAACGATACCGCACCGAGATCTTCGGGCTCGTAGACCGTGCCGCGACGGGTGTATCGCAGCAGACGCTGACGGCCGTCGGGGCCGATGGGCATGACCAGACGCCCGCCCGGCGCAAGCTGCGCGAGCAGTTCTTCCGGCACCTCGGCGGGCGCGGCCGCGACCAAGATGCTGTCGTAGGGGCCCATCGCCCGCCAACCCTCGAAGCCGTCACCATGTCGGAACCGCACATTGGCGATGCCGATCTCGCGCAGGTTCGATTTGGCGCGCTGCAGCAAGGGCTCGATGCGCTCGATGGTGAAGACCTGCGGCACCAACCCAGCCAGTACGGCCGTCTGGTAACCGCAGCCCGTACCGATCTCGAGCACACTGCGCACCGCTGCGCCCGCCCGCAGTGCCTCGGTCATACGCGCGACGATGTACGGCTGTGAGATGGTCTGGCCATGACCGAGCGGCAGCGCGGTGTCCTCGTAAGCACGGCTCGCCAAGGCCTCGTCGACGAAGATATGACGCGGCACCGATCGGATCCGCTCGAGCACGGCGGCATCTTGGATGCCTTGTTCAGCAAGACGGAGGATGAGCCGTTCGCGCGTCCGCGCCGAAGTCATGCCGATGCCGTCGAGACGCGTGTCCATGCGGAGTCGACGACCCCGCGCTCAGCCGATGCCGTCGAGCCAGCGCGCGATCGGTTCGATCGCGCCGTGCCGGGTGAGATCGACCTGCAAGGGCGTCACCGAGACGAACCCCTCGGCGACGGCGTGGAAATCGGTGCCCGGACCATCGTCCTCGCCCTCGCCCGCCGCACCGACCCAGAAGACCTGCCGACCACGGGGATCGGTCGCCGGAACGACCCGGTCAGAGCGGTGACGCGCGCCGAGCCGCGTGCTGCGGAAGCCGCGCAGCGCCTCGAACGGCAGGTGCGGGATGTTGACGTTCAGGATCATCGTGCGCTCGAGCGGCGCCAGCAACAACCGCTGTACGATGAGGCGGGCGACCCGCGCGGCAGCGGCGAAATCGGGCTCGCCCGACGCGGGCCGCCGCAGCGAGAACGCGACCGTCGGCAGACCGAGGAAGCGACCCTCGATGGCGGCGGCGACCGTGCCCGAGTAGAGCACATCGTCACCTAAGTTCTCGCCATGGTTGATGCCGGAGACCACCATATCGTGCTCGAAAGCGAACAGACCAGAGATCGCGAGGTGCACGCAATCGGTGGGCGTACCACTGACGAAAAAGGAGTCGGGTGAGACTTCGGTGACCCGCAGCGGCATCTCCAAGGTGAGCGCATTGCTCGCGCCGCTGTGGTTGCGCTCCGGGGCGACGGTGGTGAGCTCCGCGAGCCCCTCCAGCGACCCACGCAAGGCGAGGATGCCCGGGGCGCGGTAACCGTCGTCGTTGCAGACAAGGATCTTCATGGCGCGCCGCAATATACTGAATACGGCGACCCGGGGACAGTACGAACCCCGAAGCCAGGAGCCCGCGACCATGCGCAAGCCGACCGATGACGACATCAAGGCCTTCCGCGACGCGGTAGACGGTGCCCGGCCGATCAAGCACGAGCCACGCGTCCCGCCCAAGCGTCGCAAACCCGCGCCGAAAGCCCATTTCCGACGACGCGCCGAAGTCGAGGTGCTGGAGGACAGCCTGCTGCTCACACCCGAAGATCTCGAGGTCGAGGCCGCCGACGAACTCTCGTTCCGCCGCAACGGCATCCAGGACACGGTGATGCGCAACCTGCGTCGCGGCTACTATCGGGTGGAGGATGCCCTAGACCTGCACGGCATGACCCAGCGCGAAGCCAAATCCGAACTGCGTGACTTCCTCGCACGCGCCACCGCTCAGCACCTGCGTTGTCTGCGTATCGTGCACGGCAAGGGTCTCGGCTCCGGCCCGCGCGGACCTGTGCTCAAAAATGTCGCCAACATCGTACTGCGGCGCGACGACTCGGTGCTGGCGTTCTGTTCGGCACGCCGCAGCGACGGCGGCACCGGCGCGATCTATGTGCTGCTGCGCGGCCGCTAGCCCAGGCAGCCGCGGCGCAGCGTCGATCGTTCAGCGCGGCTTGCGGCCGAGCGCCGCCGCCATCTGCACGCGGGTCTCATCGGTGATCCAACCGCCGGCGATCTCGCTGGCGACGCGTTCCGCCGGGATCTTGAACAGTTCTCCCAACCCGCTGCGCGTCAACGCCCGCGTGCGCCGATAAGTCTGCTGCGGCAGCGACGCGAGTTCGGCGGCGAGCGCGATGGCCCGTGGCACGACCTCGCCGGGTGTCACGACCTCGTCGATGAGCCCGCAGGCGAGCGCTTCGTCCGGCGTCAACATCGCGCCGCGCGTCAGCAGCGACGCGGCGCGTCCCGTGCCCACCAACCGTTCCAGGCAGCGGAAGATCACTTCGCCGGGGTACAGCCCCACGCGCACCTCGTTGAGGCCGATGTGGAAGTCCCCGGCCGCCATGATGCGGTGGTCACAGAGGATGGCGAGCACGGCCCCGCCCGCGGGTGAATGGCCGGTGATCGCGCTCACCACCGGCAGCGGCCCGAAGACCAATCGTTGCTGCAGGCGCCAAAAGCCTGTCAGCAAGGCCTGCAACCCGTTCTCTGGTCCGGTGACCTCGCGGATATCGAGCCCCGCAGAGAACATACCCGGCTGCCCCGAGAGCACCACCGCACGCACGCCGCCCTCGGCCTCCCCGGCGGCATAGGCCGCGGCGAGGGCCTCGTCCAAGGCCATCGTGAAAGTCGCGCTCAAGGCGTTGACGGGCGCCCGCGCGAGACGGATCTCGCGGACCAGCCCATGGTCGATGATCTCAAGCATGTTCGTCCTCCGAAGCGACGGTCGTGAGGTTGACCAATTCCCGCAGCACCACCGTCGCGAAACTGCCCGAGCGCAACGAAAACCGCAATTCGCAATCCTGTGCGGCAGCGCTGCCCGGGACGGCCACGGACGGCGTCCATGCGGATGCAAGATCACGGACCACCGCACGCAGCGGACGCCGCGCGGGCTCCATGCCCTCGACCCGCAACATCTCCTGCAGCGCGGGATAACGCCCGGCGACGCTCTCTTCGAGTTCGGCCACGGCAGCACGCGTCCCGCCGTCGCCCGCTCCCCACATCGGACCGGTCGGATGCAGGTCGAGCACAGCGAGCCGTTGCTCGAGCTCGCTGTCGACGGCCTCGACCAGGAAGTTGGAGTTCCGACCCTCGAGGTTCGCCCGGTCGCCCTCGAGCAGGCGGTCCCAAGTGCCGAGTTCGACGCGCTCGGCCAGCACCGCGTTGAAGATCAGGCTGCGCGCCGCCGACAGCACGAAACCACGGCCGTCGCGCGGCGGGGATCCGCCCGTGAGCACCGCGAGGTTCGAGAGCTCGCGCCCGAAGCGTTGCGGGCCGAAGTAATTGGGGACCCCTTGCTTGCGCAGCCGCTCCAGCCGCGCTTCGATCGCAGCCGGCTCGCCCGTGACGCCACGCAGCATGATGCGGAAATCATTGCCGGCGAGCGCGCCGCGCGGCAGCTTACGGCGATGGGCATGCGCCTCGAGCACCTCGAAGCCCTCACCCCCTGCACCCACGAAGTCCGCGGCAGTCCGTTTCCGTGCCGGCAGGCTGAACCACTGGGTCGTCACCGCATTGCGGTCTTTCAACCCGGCGTAACCGACATCGTGCTGTCGGACATCCGCCAGACGCGCCAACTCCCGCGCCACCCACGCGGTGTTCTGACCGCGCTTGCGCACCCGCAGCAGCAGGTGCTCCCCGGATCCGGACGGTTCGAAACCGAGCCGCTCATCGACCTGGAAGTCCTCGGGCGTCGAACGGATCACCGCGCTGCCGAGCGGCGCACCGGCGGCGCGGGGCGGATCGAGCGCGAGTTCGGTCGGGGTATGCACGCCTGCCTCAGCCTACCGCAACCAGCAGTACGGTCGCCTGCGCGGCCAAGCCCTCGCCACGGCCGATGAATCCGAGTCTCTCGGTCGTGGTGGCCTTGAGGTTCACGGCATCAGGGGCGATGCCGAGCAACTGCGCGACCTGTCGGCCGATCGCCTCGCGATGTGCGCCGATGCGCGGCGCCTCCGCGATCAGGGTGAGATCGGCGTTCACCACCCGCCAGCCCCGCTGCTCGAGCAGCGCGATCACGGCGGTCACGAAGCCCGAACTCGGCGCGCCACGCCAACGCGGGTCGGTGTCGGGGAAATGCTGGCCGATATCGCCGAGCCCTGCCGCCCCGAGCAGGGCATCGCAGAGCGCGTGCAGCAGCACATCGCCGTCCGAATGCGCGAGCACACCGCTCGAATGCGCGATCCGCACCCCGCCGAGCATCACATGCTCGCCCGGCCCGAACGCATGGACATCGAATCCCGATCCGACCCGCATGGTCATACCTCTGCTCCTCGGTCCCGGGCGGCGACGAGTATCGCCTCTGCGAGCCGCACATCCCCGGCGGTGGTGACTTTCAGGTTCGTCGGTTCGCCGGCGACCAAGTGCAAGGCAAAGCCCTGCCATTCGAGCGCCTGCGCCTCGTCGGTCGGTTGGCGTCCGCTCGCGAGCGCAGCCTGCAGCGCCGCTCGGAGGTCGCCGAGCCGGGACATCTGCGGCGTCATCGCGCGCCACAGCGACTCGCGCGGCACAGTCGCTGAACTGCGGACCGCAGCGCCGGACAGATCGGCACGCTTCAAGGTATCGGCGAGGGGCAGCGCCAGCAGGCCGCCCACCGCGTCCGACTCCGCAGCCACGGCGCGGCGCAGCGCCGCGATCTCCGCAGCGGTGATGCAGGGCCGCGCGGCATCGTGCACCAGCACCCAATCCTGCGCATCGGCACCGGCGAACGACAACGCGTCGAGCCCCGCACGCACCGATTCCGCGCGCGTCGCTCCACCTCGGGCCTCGATCACCTCGCGGCCGAGACCGGCGCGCAGGTCGGCCCAGTGCGGATCACCGGGCGCCACGGCGACGGCGATGCCACGACAAGCCGCATCCACGATGAACGGCTCCAGCGCCCAACCGAGCATCGGTCGACCGTGCAGCGGCAGATATTGTTTGGGGACTGCGCCGCCGAGACGCTCGCCCCGCCCGGCCGCCGGCATGACGAGCCAATAGGACGAGGGCGCCAACCCGGGACTCAGCGCTGCGCCGTGCGGGTGCGCTCGGCACCGGCAGGCGCGCCTTGCGGTACCGGTGCGGGTTCCAACGACGGTGTGGCCGCGGGCGACGGTGGCGCCACCTTCGCGACCACCTGATAGAAGGTTTCGTTGGGGCCGATCATGCCGAGTTCGCTGCGCGCACGCTCCTCGACCGCGACCAGCCCGCCCTTCAGGTCTGCGACCTCGGCTGCCAGCTGATCGTTGCGGCGCACGAGTGAGGCGTTGGTGCTTTGCTGCGCGGCGACCGCCTGCTCCAGACGCCAGACCTCGCTGAGCCCATCGTCGGAGACCCAGATGCGGGCGTTGAGGGCCAACGCCAGGACGAGCAGGATTCCGGCATACCACTTCATGACGGGTGCAAGGTTAACGCCGCATCGAGTCAAAGGAAAGCATCGGCCTCAGACCTTGACCGGGAAGGCGTCGCGACCGGCGTAGCGCGCCCGCCGTCCGAGCTCGCCCTCGATGCGCAGCAGCTGGTTGTACTTGGCGACCCTGTCCGAGCGCGACAACGACCCGGTCTTGATCTGGCCGGCACCCGTCGCCACCGCGATGTCGGCGATGGTGGTGTCCTCGGTCTCACCGGAGCGGTGCGAGACCACCGCCGAATATCCGGCGCCCTGCGCGAGCGCGATGGCCTCGAGGGTCTCGGTGAGCGTGCCGATCTGGTTGACCTTGATGAGGATGGAATTGGCGACGCCCTTGGCGATGCCCTCGGCGAGGATCCTCGGGTTGGTCACGAACAGGTCATCACCCACCAACTGCACGCGCTTGCCGAGGGCGCGGGTGAGACCCGCCCATCCGTCCCAGTCGCCTTCGGCCATGCCGTCTTCGATGGTGATGATGGGGAACTTGTCGACCAGCTTCGCGAGGTACCGCGTGAACTGTTCCGCCGTGAAGCTGCGCGCCTCGCCGTGCAAGGCGTAGCGCCCATCGCGGTAGAACTCGGAACTGGCCACATCGAGCCCGAGGTGGATGTCACGCCCGGGCTTGTAGCCGGCACGCTCGATCGCCTGCATCAGCAACTTCAAAGCGGCTTCGGTGGAGGCGAGGTCCGGTGCGAAGCCGCCCTCGTCACCCACGGCGGTCGTGAGCTTGCGACCCTTGAGGATGCCCTTGAGGGTGTGGAAGATCTCGGCGCCCTGGCGCAGCGCCTCGGAGAAACTCGCCGCGCGCGCGGGCACGATCATGAATTCCTGGATGTCGAGACGGTTGTCGGCGTGCGCGCCGCCGTTGATGACGTTCATCATCGGCACCGGCATCGAGGGACGACGGCCATGGGCCAGATAACGCCACAGCGGCTGTCCGGCATCGGCGGCGGCCGCATGGGCGGTGGCCATCGACACGGCGAGCAACGCGTTGGCGCCGAGGCGGCATTTGTTGTCGGTGCCGTCGAGCGCGATGAGGCGCGCGTCGATCTCTTGCTGGTCGCGTGCATCGCGTCCGCGCAGGGCCTTGCGGATCGGACCGTTCACATGACCGACCGCCTTGAGCACGCCCTTGCCGAAATACCGGCTCTTGTCGCCATCGCGCAGTTCGACCGCCTCACGCGTGCCGGTCGACGCGCCGGAGGGCACCGCCGCGCGGCCACGCACGCCGCTCGCGAGCGTCACATCGGCTTCGACCGTGGGGTTGCCGCGCGAATCCATGATCTCGCGGGCGCAGATGTCGGCGATACGGCTCATAGCTGGTCTTCCTCGAAAGGGCGTGACTTGGCGATCCGATCGAGCCCGACGAGCGTCTCGAGCAGCGCCGGCATCCGATCGAGCGGCCAGGCGTTGGGGCCGTCCGACAGCGCGCGCGCGGGATCCGGGTGGGTCTCCATGAACACGCCGGCGACGCCGGCGGCGACCGCTGCGCGTGCGAGCACCGGCACGAACTCGCGCTGACCGCCTGAGGCGCTGCCCTGCCCGCCCGGCAGCTGCACCGAATGCGTGGCGTCGAACACCACCGGACAACCGGTACGGCGCATCACGGCAAGCGAACGCATGTCGGAGACGAGGTTGTTATAGCCGAAGGAGAACCCGCGTTCGCAGACCATGATCTGCTCGTTGCCCGTCGAGCGCGCCTTGTCGACCACGTTCTGCATCTCCCAGGGCGAGAGGAACTGGCCTTTTTTGATGTTCACGGGTTTGCCCTGGGAGGCGACCCCGACGATGAAGTTGGTCTGGCGGCACAGGAAAGCCGGGGTCTGCAACACATCGACCACCGCTGCCACCTCGGCGAGCGGGGTGTCTTCGTGCACATCGGTGAGCACGGGCACACCGAAGCGGCTGCGGATGTCCGCGAGGACCTTGAGCCCGGCGTCGATGCCCGGTCCGCGGAAACTCGAGCGCGAACTGCGGTTGGCCTTGTCGAAGGAAGCCTTGAACACGTACGGGATGCCGAGCGGACGCGTGATCTCGAGCATACGACCGGCGATCTCTTCGCAGAGCGCCGCGCTTTCGATGACGCAGGGACCGGAGATCAGGAACAGCGGTTCGCGTGCGCCCGCGACGAAATCACCGAGCCGCACCGTCAGGCCCGCCCTGCCGTCGATCGCGCCGCACCCGCCCCGGCGCTGCCGGCGACGGCCGCATCGTGGTGGCTGCGCGCCGCGGCGAGGAACCCGGTGAAGAGCGGGTGACCGTCGCGCGGATTGGAGGTGAACTCCGGATGGAATTGGGTGGCGAGGAACCAGGGGTGCGTCGTCAGTTCGACGATCTCCACCAGCCCATCGGGCGAGAACCCGGTGAGCGCCATCCCGCCGTCGCGGTACCGATCGAGATAGCCGTTGTTGAACTCGTATCGGTGCCGATGCCGTTCGCGGATCACGTCGCGACCGTAGAGCGCGCGCGCCCGCGATCCCGGCGCGAGGCGCACATCTTGGGCACCGAGACGCATCGTACCGCCCTTGCCCGAGGACTCGTCGCGGGCCTGCGAACCACGGGCGGCGTCCTGCCATTCGGTGATGAGCGCGATCGTCGGATGCGGCGCGAGGCGGTTGAACTCGGTGCTGTTGGCGCCCTCGAGCCCGAGCACATTCCGGCCGTACTCGATCACCGCGAGCTGCATGCCGAGGCAGATGCCGAGGTACGGGATCGCGTTCTCACGAGCGTGGCGTATCGCAGCGATCTTGCCCTCGATGCCGCGCTCGCCGAAGCCGCCGGGCACCAAGATGGCATCCATCCCTTGCAGCAGCACGGTGCCGCGCTCCTCGATGTCGGTGGACTCGATGAAATGGATGCGCACGCGGGTGCGGGTCTGCACACCGGCGTGGGTCAGCGCTTCGTTGAGCGAGATGTAGGCATCGCGCATCTGGACATACTTTCCGACCATCGCGATGTCGACCTCACCGGTCGGGTTCGCCTTCGCATCGACCACACCCTGCCATGCCGAGAGGTCGGCCGGGCGCGTCTGCGACTCGAGGCGGAGTTTCTCGACGATGATCCCGTCGAGATCCTGCGCGTGCAGCAGCATGGGGATCTCGTAGATGTCACGCGCATCGACCGCGGAGATCACCGCCCGCTCCTCGACATTGGTGAACAGCGCGATCTTGCGCCGCTGCTCGGCGGGCAAAGGGTCCTGCGCGCGGCACAGCAGGATGTCGGGTTGGATGCCGATGCCACGGAGTTCTTTGACCGAATGCTGGGTCGGCTTGGTCTTGATCTCGCCGGAACCGCCGACCACCGGCACCAGCGTCAGGTGCATGAACACACAGTGGTTGCGACCGAGCTCCACGCCCAACTGGCGGATCGCCTCCAGGAACGGCAGCGACTCGATGTCACCGACCGTGCCGCCGATCTCGACCATGCAGACATCGGAGTCACCGGCGCCGAGCAGGATGTTGCGCTTGATCTCGTCGGTGATGTGCGGGATCACCTGCACCGTCGCGCCGAGGTAATCGCCACGCCGCTCCTTGGCGATCACGCGCTCGTAGATGCGGCCGGTGGTGAAGTTGCTGTTGCGACCGGTGACCGTGCGCACGAAGCGCTCGTAGTGGCCGAGGTCGAGGTCGGTCTCCGTGCCATCGTCGGTGACGAAGACCTCGCCGTGCTGGAACGGGCTCATGGTGCCCGGATCGACATTGATGTAGGGGTCGAGTTTGACCATCGCGACCTTCAAGCCGCGGGCCTCGAGGATGGCGCCCAATGAGGCGGAGGCGATGCCCTTCCCCAGCGAGGAAACGACACCGCCCGTGACGAATACAAAACGAGGCATGGACACCGCCGCAGTGATTGGCCGCGGCCGGGACGACCGTGGCGCGACGGGAAGTCAGGTTAGCAAATCGCAGCATTCTCCTCAACGCGGAACTCAGGGGGGTCGACCCATTCAAGGCGCAGGCGCCCGCCGCGCCCTGGACCCGTCGCCTGATAGGGGGCGGTGACGAAGAGGCCGCCCACCGACACGATCTGCGCGCCATCGCACACCACCGGCAAGCGGTCGCGCTCCCAGGGCAGGATGCCCCGCACACGCAGCAGCTCTTTCACGGCGTGGGTCGGACCGCCCGGATGCAGCGTCACCGTGGCCCCGGGCACCCGGGCGCGCACCCAGAGGCGCGGCGGCAGTGTGTCGCGGGCGATCGATCCCTGCGGGTCGACGAGCAGACGCAGCGCGCCGCGACCCGGCCCGAGCTCGTACGGCCTGCCCCGGGTCCAGCGCCACTCACCCGGCACAGTGCACCGGGCGTCCGACCGCGAGGCGGCCAGTGGCGGGAAAAAGTACAGGCGCGCGCGGAATCGCCGCACCTCGCCGCCTTGCCAGCGGACGAAGGGTTGCGCATCGCGCCGTGCCGCGGGCAACTCGACCCGGATACGCTCGAGGTGCACCTCATCGGGCAGCAGGGCGCCCTGCCCTCGCAGCCAAGCCCGCAAGGCGTTGCGCTGGCGGGCCGCAGTCAAGCTCGCGAGCCCCGGCAGCCCGAGGCTACGCCGCGCCGACGCCTCGGCTGGACGCGCGGGATCGGTCTGCGCGGGATCGATCCGCGCGGGATCGATCCGCGCAAGGTCAGCCTGCGCCAACTCATCGAGCAATCCACGCGCTTCGCCGAGCAGGCGCGCACTGCGGGCGACGGCGCGCGCTGCACCGGGCCAACGGGTCTCGAGCAGCGGGGTCACCTGGTGCCGCAGGTAGTTGCGGTCGAACCGCTCGTCGGCGTTGCTGGCATCGATGACCGAGGCGAGACCCCGTCGGGCGACGAAGGCCGCAAGTGCCGAACGCGGCTCCTCGAGCAGCGGGCGCAACAACCAGCCCTTGCCGAAGGGCTGCGCTGGCGGCATCGCCGCGAGACCGTGCACACCTGACCCGCGCAGCAACATCAGGAGCACGGTCTCGAGCTGATCGTCCAAGTGGTGAGCGGTCAACAGCGCCTCGCCGGGCCGCAGCGCCGCGACGAAGGCACCGCGTCGGGCTTCACGCGCCGCGGCCTCGAGCGAACGACCTCGACCTGCGGTGACCTCGACCTCCCGCACCGACACGGGGACGCCCACCGCACGACCGAGCTTGCGGCACTCGCGCGCCCATCGGTCGGCTTGCGGTTGCAGACGATGATTGACATGCAGCGCGCGCAAGGGCAACCGCGCGGACGACGCGCGCCCGTGTCGCGCCATCGCCAACGCCGCCAAGAGCGCTACCGAATCCGGCCCCCCGCTCAACGCCACGCACAAGCGGCTCACCGGGATCGCCTGCAACAACCCGTCCAGTCGCTGCATGAGCGCTGCAACCCAAGGATCGGTGGTGGTGGGCGCGATCGCGCCCGCAGACCGGCGGTTCAGCCGGCGACCTCGGTGTAGGCACCGAAGCCCGCGATGCGCTGCTGGCGCTCGGCCAAAAGCTGGTCGATGGGCTTGGCCGCGAGCGCAGCGACATGCCGCTCAAGGGCGGCACCGAGCGCGGCACTGGTCGTATCGACATCACGATGGGCGCCACCGAGCGGCTCAAGGATGAGCTCGTCGATGAGACCGAGCCGTTGCAGCCGGTCCGCCGTGAGCCCCATGGCCTCGGCGGCGGCCTCTTTCTTGTCGGCGCTCTTCCAAAGGATGCTCGCGCAACCTTCGGGCGAGATGACGGAATAGGTGCTGTATTGCAGCATCAACAAGCGGTCGCACACCCCGATCGCGAGTGCACCGCCCGAGCCGCCCTCGCCGATCACCGCGCTGACGATCGGCACCCGTAACCGAGCCATCACGAAGAGGTTGCGTGCGATGGCCTCGCTCTGCCCCCGCTCCTCGGATTCGAGACCGGGGTAAGCGCCCGGCGTGTCGATGAAGGTGATGAGCGGCAGCCCAAAACGCTCGGCGAGGCGCATCAGACGAAGCGCCTTTCGATAGCCCTCGGGCTTGGGCATGCCGTAGTTGCGTCGCACCCGCTCTTTGGTGTCGCGGCCCTTCTGGTGCCCCACGACCACCACCGGCCGACCGCCGAGCCGCGCGAGTCCCCCCACCAGGGCCCGATCATCCGCGAACATCCGGTCGCCGTGCAGCTCTTCGAATTCCGTGAACGCCCGCGATAGATGATCGAGGGTGTAGGGCCGCTGCGGATGCCGCGCGAGCTGCGTGATCTGCCAAGGCGAGAGCTTGCCGAAGATGCTGCGCGTGAGCCGGTCGCTCTTCGCTTGCAGACGGCCGATCTCTTCCTGCAGGTCGACGTCGACGCCGCCGCTGCTCGTCACATGACGCAGCTCCTCGATCTTCGCCTCCAGCTCGGCGATCGGCTGCTCGAAGTCGAGGAAGTTGATACCCATGGTTCAGATTACACCGTAGGCCGAACCTGCGGTACCGGTCGGCGGTCCGTAGGCCACCCGCAGGCCTTCGGCACCCACCAACTGCTCCAGCGCTTCGAGCAGCACCGGGTTCGCGCGGACCCGCCACTCGTCGCCGAGCTCGAGCGACACGCCCGCCTGCTCGCCGGAGTAACGCACGCCCACGGCGCAAGGACCGGGCCGATGCGGCCCCAAGACCTCGGCAAGCCGCTGCAGCAGCAGACGATGGTCGGCACCCGGTGCACGCGGCCAAAGCAGCACGATGCGTTGCGCCTGCTGCTCGCGGGCGCGGTCGAGCTCGGAGATGCGGCGGGCCGACAACCGCCAGGCATCGCCCGTCTCGTCGAAACGGAGCTGGCCCTCGACCAGCACCAACGCATCTTTGATGACGAGTTCGCGGTGCCGCTGCATGACCTCGTCGAACAGCGTGACCTCGATGCGCCCGGTACGATCGTCGATGACCATGGAGGTTCGGTTGCCGCGCTTGCGGACCTCATGGACATAGCCCGCCACCGATACGGTGCGACCCCCGAAATAGCCGCGTTCGGGCGAACCGGTCGCCGGCCGATCGCTGACGAGATCGGCGATGCGACCGCTGACGAAGCGTGCGAGGTCGCGCTCGTAGCGGCTGATCGGGTGGCCGGTGAGGTACAAGCCGAGCGTCTCGCGTTCCCCCGCAAGACGCAGGGTCTCGCTCCATTCCGGCAGCGCTGGCGGCGCTCCGATCTCGAGGCCGTCGATGGGCGCAGCGTGCGCGGCGGCGCCGCACGATGCCGTACCGCCGCCCGCAGGGGCGCCGAGCCCGAACAGGTCGTCTTGACCGGTCTGCACCGCACGGGTCGTCTGTTCACCGAGCTGCATCGCCGCGGGCAGCCGTGCCATGAGCGTCGCGCGGTTCGGGCCGAGGCCATCGAGGCTGCCGGAACGGATGAGCGCCTCGAGTACGCGACGGTTGACGCGGTTCAGATCGACCCGCCGACAAAGATCGTCGATCGATCTGAACGGACCGCCCGCCGCACGCTGCGCGACGATGTTCTCCGCAGCGCCCTCGCCCATACCCTTGATGGCGCCGAGCCCATAGCGCACGCGCCTCGCGCCGGCGGACACGAACGCCCATGCCGAGGTGTTGACATCGGGCGCCAGCACCTCGAGCCCCATACGGTCGCATTCATCTTTGAGGGTCACGATCTTATCGGTGTGCGCCATATCCGCCGACAGCACGGCCGCCATATAAGCCTCTGGATGGTGCGCCTTCAGCCAAGCGGTCTGGTAGGCGAGCAAAGCGTAGGCGGCCGAGTGCGATTTGTTGAAGCCGTAGCCCGCGAACTTCTCCATCAGATCGAAGATATGCGCCGCCTGAGGCTCGGGCACGCCGCGGCCTTTGGCGCCATCGACGAACACGCTGCGCTGCTTGGCCATCTCCTCGGCCTTCTTCTTGCCCATCGCGCGGCGCAGCAGGTCGGCTCCGCCGAGCGTATAGCCGGCGAGCACCTGCGCGATCTGCATGACCTGTTCCTGGTAGAGGATCACGCCGTAGGTCGGCTTCAGCACGGTCTCGAGGCTCGGGTGCAGGTAGTCGATCGGTCCTTGGCTACGGCCGTGCTTACGGGCGATGAAGTCATCGACCATACCCGACTGCAGCGGCCCGGGTCGGAACAACGCGACCAACGCGACGATGTCCTCGAAGCGGTCGGGCTGCAAGCGTCGCACCAGATCCTTCATGCCGCGCGATTCGAGCTGGAACACCGCGGTCGTCTCGCAGGCTTTGAGCAAGGCGAAGGTCGCGGCGTCGTCCATCGGCAGATCCGCCATGTCGAGCGGCGGACCGACCTCGCCCGCCGCGACGCGCGCCGCGTTGATGGTGCGCACGGCGTGGTCGATCACGGTCAGCGTGCGAAGGCCGAGGAAATCGAACTTGACGAGGCCCGCGGCTTCGACATCGTCCTTGTCGAACTGCGTCACCACCGAGCCGCCACCGGCTTCGCAGTAGAGCGGAGCGAAGTCTTCGAGCATCGACGGTGCGATCACGACGCCACCGGCGTGCTTGCCGGCGTTGCGCGTCAACCCCTCGAGCGACTGGGCGAGATCGAGCAACGCACGCACCTCCTCGTCGGAGTCGCGCAACTTGCGCAGCTCCGGCTCCTTCTCGAGCGCGGCCTCGAGGGTGATGTCGAGCTCGAAGGGCACGAGTTTGGCGATACGGTCCACCCAGCCATAGCCGTGGCCGAGCACGCGCCCCGTGTCGCGCACCACCGCCTTCGCCGCCATGGTGCCGTAGGTGATGATCTGCGAGACGCGGTGGCGTCCGTACTTGTCGGCGACATAGTCGATCACGCGGTCGCGGCCGTCCATGCAGAAGTCGATGTCGAAGTCCGGCATCGAGACGCGCTCGGGATTGAGGAAACGCTCGAACAGCAGGTCGTACTGCAACGGGTCGATGTCGGTGATACCGAGCGAGTAGGCGACCAAAGATCCCGCACCCGAACCGCGGCCAGGTCCGACCGGCACGCCGTTGGCGCGGGCCCAGCGGATGAAGTCGGCGACGATGAGGAAGTAGCCGGCGAAGCCCATGTTGCAGATGACCTCGAGCTCGGCACCGAGGCGCGCTTCGTACGCAGCGCGGTCGATGCCCGCCGACAGACGCAGGAAACGCATCGTCAGGCCGCTGGCCGCCTCAGCCCGCAGGAAATCCTCGGCACTACGCCCATCGGGCACCGGGAAAGCCGGTAAGCGGCTTTCACCGAGCTTCAGCGGCAGGCTGCACCGCCGCGCGATCTGCACGCTGTTGGCGATCGCCTCGGGCAGATCGGCGAACAGCTCCGCCATCTCCGCCGGCGTGCGCAGGTATTGCTGCGGCGTGTAGCGCCGCTGGCGCGAGGCATCGGCGAGCTGCGCGCCGTCGTGGATGCAGACCCGGGCCTCGTGGGCCTCGAAGTCCTCCGCCGCGAGGAAGCGCACATCGTTGGTCGCGACCAAGGCCACCCCTTCCGCAGCCGCCAACGCGGCGGTCGCCGCCACCAACGGCTCTTCGCCCTCGCGGCCGACCCGGGCGACTTCGAGATAGAAGCGATCACCCAAGAGTTCCCGCCACGCCGCGAGGTGACGCACCGCCTCCGGGCCACGGCCCGCCGCCAACGCCCGCCCCACATCACCCTCCGCGCCGCAGGACAACGCGACCAGACCTTCCAGACTCGCCGCGCTCAACCAGGCCCGATCGATCTGCGGCACCCCGCGCTGCTGGCCCTCGAGATAGGCCCGCGACACGAGCCGGTTGAGGTTCAGGTAGCCCGTCTCATCAAGGCACAGCAAGGCGATCCGCGTCGGCACCGCCCGCTCACCGCGCTCGGCGACCAGCAGGTCGACACCGATGATCGGCTTCACGCCCTGCGACATCGCCTCGCGGTAGAACTTCACCATCGCGAAGAGGTTGTTCTGGTCGGTGATGGCGACCGCCGGCATCCCCGCGGCGACCACGGCCGCCGCAAGCTCCGGGATGCGCACCACGCTGTCGACCAGCGAGTACTCGGTGTGGAGGCGGAGGTGGACGAATCCGGTCATGACGAATGGAATCTTACCGGCCTGAAGCTCATGCGGTGCACGGGTGAGGGCCCGTGCGCCCGTAACGCCGCGAGATGCAGGGCCGTTGGATAGCCCTTATGGATCGCGAAACCATATGCAGGAAATCGCGTATCCATATGTTCCATAAGCGTATCGCGGACCGTCTTGGCGAGGATGGAGGCGGCGCTGATGGCCGCTCGGCTGGCGTCACCCCGGACCACCGCCTCAGCCGAGACGATCCCCGGCAGACCCTCCAAGCGGGGCAACCGATTACCGTCGATCTCGACATGGCCGGGTGCGAGCGCAAGCCCAGCCACTGCCCGTCGCATCGCCAGCAAAGTGGCCTGCAAGATGTTGAGGGCATCGATCTCCGCCGGGCTCGCGAGGCCGATGGACCAACCGAGCGCACGCGAGCGAAGCGCCGCCGCCAGTTCACGGCGTACCGCGGGCGTCAGCGCTTTGGAGTCGGCGAGCCCCGCCACGGGACGCGTCGGGTCGAGGATCACGGCCGCGGCGACCACCGGTCCTGCGAGAGGGCCGCGCCCCGCCTCATCGACCCCGGTCGTCAGTACACCGCTCATCGTGCCAGCAGTTCGATCACCGCATCGGCGGCGAGCTCCGCGCCACCGCAACGCAGCCGTTCGTGGATCTCATCGAAGGCCGCTTGCAAGGGTGGCAGCCGTTCCGGGGAATCGAGCCAACCGAGCAGCGCAGCCCCGAGCGCCTCTGGGGTCGCGGCGGCCTGGAAGAACTCGGGGACCACCTCCCGACCCGATAACAGGTTGGGCTGTGAGAAATGCTGGACCTTCACGAGGCCGAGCCGCTGCAGCAGGAAAGCGGTGACGGCACCCAATCGGTAGGCGACCACCATCGGCCGCTTGCTGAGCAGCGTCTCGAGCGTTGCCGTGCCGGAGGCGACCAGCACCACATCCGCCGCGGCCAAGACCTCACGCGAGCGACCCTCCACGCCATGCAGGGGGACACCGGGCGCCTCGCTCGCCCAAGCCGACTCGAAGCGGGTGCGCACCGCGGCGTTCACCAGCGGCGCCACGAACCGCAGACCCGGCCGGCGCGCCGCCAACCACCCGGCCGCGCCGGCGAACGCCTCAGCGAGCCGCGACACCTCGCCCATGCGACTGCCCGGCAGCACTGCGACCACCGTGTCGGTGGCACCCAGCCCGAGCGCCGCGCGCGCCGCATCGCGATCCGGGCGCATCGGGAACTGGTCCGCGAGCGGATGACCGACGAACCGCGCCGCGATGCCGTGCCGTTCGTAGAAAGCCGGCTCGAACGGCAGCAGGCAGAGGATGCGGTCACAGGCCTCGCCGATGCCGCGCACCCTGCCCTGCCGCCAAGCCCAGACCTGCGGGCTGACATATTGGACCGTACGCATCCCCCGCGCCTTCATGCGCGCGGCGAGCCCGAGGTTGAACTCCGGTGCATCGATGCCGACGAACACATCGGGACGCAACTGCGTCAACTCCGCGACCAAGCGGCGACGCAACTTCAGGAGCCGCGGCAGATGCCGAAGCACCTCGGTGAGCCCCATGACGGCGAGTTCCTCGGCGTCGGCCAGCGCTTCGCAGCCCGCGGCCCGCATGCGCGGCCCTGCAACGCCCACGATGCGCACGCCCGGCAACCGCGCACGCAGCACCTCGATCAATGCGGCACCGAGGTTGTCGCCCGAGGCCTCGCCCGCCACCAGGGCGATCACGGGCGCCGACCTCGCAGCAGGATCGGCCGGCGGGACGGTCGCGGCCATGCTGCGCTCGCCTAACGGATGATGCTGCGGGTCGAACGGCCGATGAAGTCGATCATCGGCTGGATCTCAGGCTGCGTCGTCGCCGCCTCGCGCAGCCGCACGAGCGCATCATCGAGCGTGAGCTCCGAGCGATAGAGCGTGCGGAAGGCCTGCTTGATGTTACGCACCTGGTCGGCGCTGAAACCGCGGCGCAACAATCCGGTGCCGTTGATGGAATGCGGCTCAGCCGGATGCCCGACCGCCATGATGTACGGCGGGACATCGCGGGTGACGGCGGTGTTGTTGCCGATGAAGGCATGCGAGCCGATCTTGCAGAACTGGTGCACACCCGTGAAACCCGCGAGGATCACGTGGTCCCCGATCTCGACATGCCCAGCCAGCGTCGCCAGATTGGCGAACACGCAGTGATCGCCGATCACGCAGTCGTGCGCCACATGCGAAGAGGCCATGAAGAGGTTGTCGTGACCGATCTGCGTCACGCCCTTGTCGTGGGTGGTACCGCGGTTGACGGTGACATACTCGCGGAACACATTGCCGTCGCCGACCTCGAGCCGCGTCGGTTCGCCAGCGTATTTTTTGTCTTGCGGTGCATCGCCGATCGAGGCGAACTGGAACACGCGGTTGCGCGCACCGAGCCGGGTCCAACCCGTGACCACAGCATGCGGTCCGATGATGCAGCCTGGTCCGAGTTCCACATCGGGCCCGATCACCGCGAAGGCACCGACCTGCACATCGGACGCGAGCTTCGCGCCCTCCGCCACCACCGCGTGTGGATCGATGCTCATGACGCCGCAGCCTTGCCGGACTCCGGCGCCACCATGAGCGAGGCCGAGGCGACCTCGGTATCACCGACCAACGCGACCGCGCCGAACTTCCAGATGCCGCGCATCTGCCGCTGCAGGGTCGCTGTCAGGATCAGCTGGTCGCCAGGCTCCACCGGGCGGCGGAAACGCGCCTCATCGATACCGACGAAATAGAACCGGGTGTTGTCATCGGGGAAGACGCCCGCCGTGACGAACGCGAGGATCCCCGCGGTCTGCGCCAAGGCCTCGATGATGAGCACGCCGGGCATCACCGGCCGTTGAGGGAAATGCCCCGGGAAGAACGGTTCGTTGTAGGTCACATTCTTGAGCGCGCGGATGCTCTGGCCTTTGTGGCACTCAAGCACACGGTCGACCAACAGAAAGGGATAGCGATGCGGCAGCTGCCGCAGGATCGCGTTGATGTCGAGGGTGATGGGATCGTTCACGCAGGCTCCTTCAGAGATCAAGATCGAAGTCATTCGCCGGCGTCGGAGCCGGCTCCGGCACCGCGCTCGAGGTCCGCGACGCGGCGCGCCAGACCATCGAGACGCTTGAGCCGTCCGACCACGCGCCGCCAATCGGTCGCAGCGGCGGCGGGGATACCCCCGGAATAGACACCCGGCTCACGGATGTCGGAGATCACGAGGCTGTACGCAGTGACCGTCACATCGTCGCAGAGTGTGAGGTGGCCGGCGAGACCGACACCGCCACCCACACGGCAGCGGGCACCGACATGGGTACTGCCCGCAAGGCCCGCACACCCGGCGATCGCCGTATGGTCACCGACGGTGCAGTTGTGGCCGATCTGCACCAGGTTGTCGATCTTCACGCCGTCACCGATCACCGTGTCGGTCAACGCACCTCGATCGATGGTGGTATTGGCGCCGATCTCGACGTCTTGCCCGATACGCACCGTGCCGACCTGCGGGACATGCACCCACACCGGACCTTCTGGCGCGTAGCCGAAGCCCTCCGAGCCGACCACCGAACCCGGATGTAGGATGCTGCGGGCGCCGATCGTGACCCGCGCGAGCACTGTCACCCGCGCCACCAACCGGACATCCTCGGCGAGATCAGCGTCTTCATCGACGACGCAGCCCGCACCGACCACGACACGCGCGCCGATGCGTACGCGCGCGCCGATGACGCTGAGCGGTCCGATGTGCGCCTCGGGATGGATGCGGGCGTCCGAGGCGACCACAGCGGTGGGATGTACGCCGGGCGCCGCGGTCGGCAACGGATGCAGGACCGCGGCGATGCGGGCGAACGCCGCGTGCGGGTTGTCCGACAAAAGACAATCGACCGGGCTCGCACTTTGCGCGGCCGGATGCAGGACCACCGCGCCCGCCCGGCAACGGGCGAGCCGATCGGCAAGTCGGGGGTCGGCGAGGAACGCGACCTGCCGCTCGCCTGCCGATTCGAGCGTGCCGACACTTTCGACCACTCGGGCGGGGTCGCCACGCAAGGCGAGCCCGAACCTGACCGCCAGCTCCCCGAGGGTGACCTGCGCCATCGTCTGCGCGGCCGGCGAGTCAGGTCCGTCTGACGGGCGCGAGATCAGCGCCCGGCCGGCTTGGCCGCCGCCGGTCGCGACTGCAGGGACTGCAGCAGCGCCGGCGTCATGTCCATGGCCTGCGTGGCGTAGATCACGCCTTCAGTGATCACGACATCGTAATTCTGCGCCTTGGCGTAAGCCCGGACCGCGAGTATCAGGTCGCGCTGCAGCTTACCCATCTCTTCGTTACGACGGTCGTTGAGCTGATCCTGCGCCTCGGCCTGCCGGCGGGCGAGATCGCGCTCGCCGTCGCGCAGTTCGCGCTCCGCACGCGTGATCTGGTCGGGCGACATCGTGGCGCGGTCTTTCGCGAGCTTGTCGCGCTTGGTCTGCAGCGAGGTCGCCGCACCCTGCAGATCACGACGCTTGGCTGCCGCTTCGTTGCCGAGCGACTCGAGCAGGACCTTGCCCTGGGGGCTCTCCTCGAGGAGACGACCGAAATCGAGCACACCGATCTTGGTCTCGGCGTGGGCGGGGACACCGGCGAACAGACCGATGACCGCGACCGCTGGCAAAAGGAACTTGGTTTGGAACGCGCGCATCTTGCTTGGAGCCTCTTGCGTGGAGATCGGCTCAGAACGCCTGGCCGATGGTGAACTGGAACCTTTCCTCTTCGTCCGGGAACAACACGTTGTCCCCTCGATAGGCGTTCAACGGGAACGCATAACTGAAACGGAACACGCCGAGGGGCGCGAGCCACTGCACCGCAACACCCGTGGAATGCTTCAGTTTATCATACTTGAACCGGTAATCGACCGGGGTGACCCCGTCCACGCCGGTGAACAGATAGCGGTTGCCCGTGGAGAACACGTTACCGATGTCGTAGAACACGGTGGCACGGGCCGAGGTCGCCCACTTCTCGGGGGTCGGGATGATGAGTTCAGCCCGAGCCGCCACTTTCAGGTTACCGCCGAAGGGGTTGCCGAAAGTGTCCTTCGGACCGAGGCGGCTTTCGCGATAGCCACGCACGGTGTCCGGGCCGCCCGCAAAGAAATTCCGGTAAGGCGGCGAAGCCGTGGTGGGGCCGATGTCCATGGCGAACCCGAGCTCGGCCGCCATCGCCAATGTCCAGCGGCCGACGAGCGGCACGAACTGCAGGTAGTCGTAGTTGACGGAGTAATACTCCACATCGCTGAACGGCAGCGTGTAGCTGAGCGAGAGCGTGTGCCGCATGCCGCGATCGGCGAACAAGGCCCGGTTGCGAGAATCGTAGCTCCAGCCGAGAACGAGCTCGTAGGTGTCGAACTGGGTGGTGTCGAGCACGGTTCCGGGGACGATGAAGCCGTTGCCGTAGTCCTGTTCCGGGATGATCTGTTGCCGGTAATCACCGTTGTTGCGGACCCACTCGCGCGCCTGCTCCGCGCTGCCATCGCCGGTGATGAGCGAGGAGCGCTGTGCCGAGATCCCGAGCCGCAACGCCTGGAACTCCGAGATCGGATAGCCGTAGTCGACGCCGAGCGACAAGGACTCCGAGGAGAAATCGGACGATGCGGAGACGAACTGCGTGACATCGCGGTAGGTGAAGGACATCGTGCGCGCAACGCCATCGATGTTGGTGTACGGGTCGGTATGCGAGAAGCCGTAGACCTTCGAAAAACGGCCGGAGTTCAGGTCGACCGAGATGCGCTCGCCGGAGCCGAGAAAGTTGCTGTCGGCATAGTTGCCGTTGAGGATGAAGGATTGCGACTCGGAATAGCCGATGCCGCCGCCGAGCTGGGCGGACGGACCTTCCTTGATGTCGAACTCTACATCGACGAGATCCGCAGAACCCGGCACCGGCTTGGTCTCGGACTCGACCCTCTCGATGTACGGCAGCCGCTGCAGACGCTGTTTGGATCGTTCGAGCAAGACGTTGGACAGCCAAGCGCCCTCTAGTTGGCGCATCTCGCGACGCAGCACATCGTCGTTGATCTTGGTGACGCCGTTGAAGAGGATCTGGCGGACATATACGCGGTTGCCCGGATCGACGAAGAAGGTGAGTGCGACCTCGCCGGTCTTGGGGTCCGGGGTCGGCACGGGGTCGACCTTGGCGAACGCGTAGCCCTCGAGGCCGAGCCGGTTCTGGATGAATTCTTGGGTGGTCGTGATCTGCTTCTTCGAGAAGGTGTCGCCCGGCTTGACCAGCAGATAGTTCCGCAGCTCTGTCTCCGGCACGACGAAGGTGCCCGCGAGCTTGACCTCGCTGATCTTGAAGACCTCGCCCTCGAGGATGTTCACCGTGATGAAGATGTCGTCCTTCTCGGGCGCTATCGCCACCTGCGTCGAGTCGATGTCGAAGTTGGCGTAACCGCGATCCATGTAGAACGAGCGCAGTTTCTCGAGGTCTCCCTGCAGGGACTCGCGCGAATAGCGGTCGTCCTGACGGTACCAAGAGAGCCAGTTCGGCGTCTTGAGCTCGAAGTCCTCGAGGATCTCGTCCTCGGTGAAAGTCTCGTTGCCGACCACATTGATCTGGCGGATCTTCGCGCGCTTACCTTCCTTGATGTCGATGTTGACGCGCACACGGTTGTCCGGCAGATCATCGACACGGGTATCGACCCGCACGGCGTACTTGCCTCGGCTGAAGTACTGGTCGGTGAGGTACTGCTTGACCTCATCCAGCACGGAGCGATCGAAGTTCTTGCCGTTCGCGAGACCGACATTGCGCAGGCTCTTGCTGAGATCCTCGGTCTTGATGTCTTTGTTGCCCTTGATCTCGAAGCTGTCGATGGTCGGACGCTCGAGCACAGCGACCACCAGCGTACCCCCATCCCGGCGCAGTTCGACATCGCGGAAGAAGCCGGTGTCGTACAAGGCGCGGATCGCTTCGCGGGTGCGTTGCGGGGTCAGGCGGTCGCCGATGTTGACGGGGAGATAGTTGTACACCGTGCCCTCGGAGACACGCTGCAGACCCTCGACACGGATGTTCTCGACCCGGAACGCATCGGCGCCGGGCGGGGTCTGCGCCGCGACCGGCGTCGCCAAGGGCAGGACCCCGAGCGCAGCGACCATCGCGAGCAGACTGGAACCGAGCATCGCCCGGATGCGGCGGAAGGTCATCCGAACTGCCTCGCAAGATCGTTGAACAGCGCGACCCCCATCAGAAGGAACAGCAGCGCGATGCCGAGGCTCTGCCCTGCGGCCTGGATGCGTTCGGACAGAGGGGAGCCTTTGATCCATTCGATGGTCTGGTAGACGATCTGGCCGCCATCGAGCATCGGGATCGGCAGCAGGTTCAGGAACCCGAGGCTCAATGAAATGAGCACGAGGAAGCCGATGAACCCGGTGAGGCCGCTGCGCGCGGAGTCGCCGGCGTACTCGGCGATGGTGATGGGCCCCGACAGATTCTTGAGCGAGACCTGCCCGGTGATCATCCGCGCGAACATCTTGGCCTGCAGGACCGTCATCTCCCAGGCGCGCTGCAGGGACTCGCCGAGCGCCTGCACCGGTCCGAAACGGCGATGCACGATCATGGAGTCCGGCAACGGCGCGGGCGGCAGGGTCTCGATCCGGATCCGTCCCACCTCACGGCCGTCGATCAGGTCCGCCGAGGTGCGCACCGTCGTGGTGGCGAGCGCGCCGCCGCGCTCGTAGCGGATGACGACTTCGCGGTTCGGACGGACCGCCAAGGCCTCACCCATCGCCACGAAATCACCGATGGGTTCACCGTCGATGGCGGTGATGAGATCGCCCACCTGCAATCCGGCCTGATCGGCGGGCCCGGCGGGCAACACCCGTCCGATCCGCGCCGGGACCGGCTGCGACCAGAAACGCAAGCCCACGCCGCGCATCAGCGCCGAGGGTTCCGTCAACGCCCGGCGTTCGGCCGGGTCGTCGACGCGCAGTTCGAGCTCGCGCTCCGCACCGCTCGCCGAACGCACCGCGAGACGCGTGACGCCATCGCCCGACATGGTGTCGATGAGGCCGAGCACGACATCGCCCCGTCCCTGCACCGGCGCGTCATCCATCCGGAGGATCTCATCGTCCGCCCGAAGGCCCGCCCGCGCGGCAGGTGAACCCGCAGCGACGCTGCCGACCACCGCCCGTACATCGGGGGAGCCGACGACCCAGAGCATCCCCCAAAGCAGCAGGATGGCGAACGCGAAGTTGAAACCCGGACCTGCGAGCAGCACGAGGATGCGCTGCCACGGGGGCCGACGAGTGAACGCACGGGCGACTTCGGCGGCATCCACCGGCCCCTCGCGCTCGTCGAGCAGTTTGACGTAGCCGCCGAGCGGCAGCGCCGCAAGGACATATTCGGTGCGGTCGGCGCCCGCGACGCGACTCCACAGAGCCGGTCCGAACCCCACCGAGAAACGCAGGACCTTGAATCCGAGCTTGCGGGCGGCCCAGAAATGGCCGTACTCGTGCACCGCGACCAGCAGGCTGACCGCCACCACGAACCCGAGTACCGACCAGAGAAGAGTCATCCCGTCGCTCCTGTACGCCCGAGGCGCGCCACTTCGCGCACCGCCCGCTCACGCGCGACGGCATCGGCCGCCAAGACGCTGTCGAGATCGGTGGCCGTACCCGACGGACCGGCGCCGACCACCGTTTCAATGACCTGGGAGATCCCGCAAAAGTTCAAACGACCCTCCAGAAATGCAGCGACCGCGACCTCGTTGGCGGCGTTCAACACCGCCGGTGCCAGTCCGCCTACCCGAGCGGCCTCGCGCGCCAGCGAGAGACAGGGGAAGCGCACGGTGTCCGGCGGCTCGAACTGCAACGAGCCCGCCTGTGCGAGATCGAGCGATTGTACACCGGAGTCGATGCGCTCCGGCCAACCGAGCGCGTAGGCGATCGGGGTACGCATGTCAGGCGAGCCGAGTTGGGCGAGCAAAGAGCCATCGACATACTCGACCAGCGAGTGCACGAGACTCTGGCGATGGACCACGACATCGATCCGGTCGGCCGCAAGCCCGAACAAGATCCGGGCCTCGATGACCTCCAGCCCCTTGTTCATGAGCGTCGCGGAGTCGACGGAGATCTTGCGCCCCATCACCCACTTGGGATGCTTGCAAGCCTGCGCGGGCGTCGCTGTGGCGAGCTGCTCGGCGCTCCAGTCGAGGAAAGGCCCTCCCGAGGCGGTGAGCAGGATGCGACGCACGCCCGGCGGCTCACAGCCCGGGGCGAGCCCCGGTGGCAAGCATTGGAAGATGGCGTTGTGCTCGCTGTCGATCGGCAGCAGCATCGCGCCTGAGGCGCGCGCCTGCGCGAGCAACAACGGTCCCGCCATCACCAACGATTCCTTGTTGGCGATCATCAACCGCTGACCGGCCCGCGCGGCGGCGAGCGTCGAGGCGAGACCCGCTGCACCGACGATCCCAGCCATGACGGCCGGGGCCTCCGGCAACGCCGCGATGTGTTCGAGCGCGCCCGGCCCTGCCAGCACACGGGTCGGCAGACCGCGCTCCCGCAGCGCGCGCTCCAGGTCGGCAGCCGCCTCTGGTTCAGCCAAGGCCGCATAGTCCGGACGGAACCGCTCGCATTGGGCCAGCAGCTTGCCGACATCACGCCGCGCACCGAGTGCCACGGCGCGGAACCGCTCCGGATGCCGCGCGATCACATCGAGCGTGTTCTCGCCGATGGTGCCGGTCGCACCCAGGATCGCGACGCCCATCGGTCCGCTCATGACGGCCACCGCGCGCTGAGCAGGCCGAGCTGCAGCAGTCCGAGCACGAATATCGGTACGCCAGCGGTCAGGCTGTCGATCCGATCGAGCACGCCGCCATGACCGGGCAAGATCTGCCCGCTGTCCTTCAGACCCGAGTGCCGCTTGAGCAGACTCTCCATGAGGTCACCGACCACCGAGAATGCAGCGGCGCCGAGCGCAAGCGGGATGACGGTGAAAGCCGACCACCCGAGCAGCACGGCACCCCCCCAAGCGACGAGCGCAGACAGCGCCAGCCCACCGATCACGCCCTCCCAGGTCTTGCCGGGGGAGATGCTCGGCGCGAGCTTGAGGCGTCCCCATCGATGCCCCGCGAAATATGCGCCGACATCCGCCGCCATGATGACGGCAAGCACGAACAGCAAGAGCCACGCGCCCTGCGGCTCGAACAAGCGCAAACGCCCGAGCGCCACGGCGGCGGGCACGAGCGCCGCCAGACCGGCGACCGCGACGAACACGGCACCGAGCCGCCCGGGGCCGCGCGCGATCCAGAGGAGCGATGCCAGCCACCACACACCGGCAGCGACCAACAGCAGGACGAAGTCCGCCTGCACCTCGCTCGACTGCCACGCCACCATGATGCCGAGACCGACCAACGCGACGAATGCCGCACGGAGGCTGCGCCGATCGCGGGCGAAGAAAGCCGACCACTCCCAAGCGCCCACGAGGAACGCCACGAAGATGAGCGCGAGCGTCGCGATGGGGGGCAGCCAGAACAGCACCCCGCACACCACCGCGAACAGCACGAGGGCGGTCGGCAGGCGTTGCCGTAGACCCGTCGGCGAGGAGCCGCTCACGAGGCCCCCTCCGAGCCCGTGCCGCGCTGCTGACCGGTCAGCCCGAAACGGCGTTCGCGGCTCGCGAAATCAGCGATCGCCTCGGCGAGCACCGTCTCATCGAACTGCGGCCAGAGCACATCGGTGAAGAAGAGCTCGGCGTAGGCGATGTTCCAGAGCAAAAAATTGCTGACCCGATGGTCGCCACCGGTACGGATGAACAGATCCGGGTCAGGCAGGTCCGCCAATTGCAGCTCCGCAGCCAAGGTCGCCTCGTCGATCGCGGACGGCTGCAAGGCACCGCTCGCCGCGCGCGCCGCAAGCCGTCGCGCCGCCTCCACGAGATCCCAGCGCCCCCCGTAGCTCACGGCGACCTGCAAGCACAGCCCACCGTTCGACGCGGTGAGCGCCTCGGCCTCGGCGATGCGCTGCTGCAGACGCACCGAGAGCCGTCGGCGATTGCCGATGACGCGCAGACGCACGCCGTTGGCGTGCAACTCCTCGACCTCGCGATCGAGCGCTTCCATGAAAAGACCCATCAGCGCCGCCACTTCGGTCTCGGGGCGCCGCCAGTTCTCGCTGGAGAACGCGAACAGCGTCAACGCCTGCACACCGAGGCGGGCGCACTCGCGGATGACGCGGCGCACAGGTTCGATGCCCGCACGATGACCGGCGGCACGCGTCTCGCCTCGGGCCTCGGCCCAGCGGCCGTTGCCATCCATGACGATCGCGATGTGGGCAGGCAGAGCCACTTCGATGCTGGAGTGAAGGATGCAGGTCGGAGCGCGTCAGACCTGCATGATCTCCTTCTCTTTGGCGGCCAAAACTTGCTCGATCTCGGCCACGTACTTGTCCGTGAGCTTCTGGATCTCCTCCTGCGACTTTCTTTCCTCGTCCTGGGAGATCATCTTCTCCTTGAGCGCTTCCTTCACATCCTGAAGGACATCACGCCGCACGTTGCGCACCGCGACCCGGGCGCCCTCGGCATCGCCCCGCACGACTTTCGTGATGTCGCGTCGACGCTCCTCGGTGAGCGGCGGCAACGGGATGCGGATCACGGTGCCTGCGGTGTTCGGCGTCAGACCGAGATCGGACTTGTAGACAGCCTTCTCGACCGCCTGCACGGCGGCTTTATCCCAAGGCGTGACCACCAGCGTGCGCGCATCCTCGATGCCGATGTTGGCGAGCTGTTGCAGCGGCGTCTCGGTGCCGTAGTAGTCGACCTTCAGGTTCTCGATGAGGCTCGGATGGGCGCGGCCGGTGCGCAGCTTCTTGAGGTCTGCGTGGAACTGCTGCACGCACTTGGCCATGCGGTCCGTGGCATCTTTCTTGAAATCTTCGATCATGTCCGTTCCCCGCGCCGATCAGTTGGTGACGATGGTACCGACATCCTCGCCGCGCGCGATGCGCAGCAGGTCGCCGGCGTTGAACAGGTTGAACACCTTGAGCGGCAGCCCGTTGTCGCGGCACATCACGATGGCGGTCGCATCCATGACATTCAGCCGCTCATCGAGCACCCGGTCGTAGGTGAGGCGCGCATAGCGCACAGCCGAGGGGTCCAGCACCGGATCGGCCGAATAGATGCCATCGACCTTGGTGCCCTTCACCAGCAGGTCGGCGCCGACCTCGATCGCCCGCAGTGAAGCGGCGGTGTCGGTGGTGAAGAAAGGGTTGCCGGTGCCGGCCGCGAACAAGACCACCCTGTCCTTCTCGAGGTGGCGGATGGCGCGCCGTCGGATGTAGTCCTCGCAGACCTCGTTGATGCGTATCGCAGACATGACACGGGCGTGGGTGCCGATCGACTCGAGGGCATCCTGCATCGCGAGGCAGTTCATGACCGTCGCCAGCATCCCCATGTGGTCACCCGTGACACGGTCCATGCCCGCACGCGCGAGCCCTGCACCGCGGAAGATGTTGCCACCGCCGATCACCAAGGCCACCTGTACGCCGAGTCCGAGCAGTTCCTGGACCTCGAGCGCGATGCGACGCAGCATGACGGGATCGACGCCGTAGTCGGCATCCCCCATCAGCGCCTCACCGGAGATTTTCACGAGGATGCGCTTGTAACGCAGTTCGCCGTCCGACATCTTTGGAGACTCCTGAGAGGTGCGGTCCACCTATGAAGAAAACCCCGCCGGGGCGGGGTTTGCTGGATTGTCTCGGCCGTCAGCCGGCGGCGCTGCTGGCCTTCACTTGGGCCATCACCTCGCCGACGAAGTCATCCTGCTTCTTCTCGATGCCGTCACCGACCTCGAAACGCTGGAAGGACTTGACCTCGGCCTTCGCGGCCTTGAGCAGCTTTTCGATGGTCTGGTCCGGATCCTTGACGAACGGCTGACCGAGCAGCACCTTTTCGTTGAGAGTCTTGCGGATGCGGCCTTCGACCATCTTCGCGACGATGTCGGCAGGCTTGCCCTCGGCGAGCGCCTTCGCGGTCTCGATCTCACGCTCCTTGGTGACCACCTCGGCGGGCACATCGTCCACCGACAGGAACGCGGGATTGGTCGCCGCCACGTGCATGGCGAGATCGTGCGCCAAAGCGGCATCACCGCCGGTGATGGCGACCAAGGCGCCGATCCGGGTGCCATGACGGTATGCACCGAGATGGTCGGCCGACTCGAGCGTCGCGATGCGGCGCACCGAGATGTTCTCGCCGATCTTGGCGATAAGGGCACGACGACGCTCGTCGACCGAACCGCCGGACGGCAACGCCGCCGCTGCGAGCGCCTCGACCGAGGCGGTGCGCGAGGCGAGCGCGACCTTTGCGACATCCGCACAGAAACCCTGGAACTCGGGCTCACGGGCGACGAAGTCGGTCTCGCAGTTCACCTCGACCATCGCGGCCGATCGACCATCCGCAGATTTCTCGAGTGCGAGGATGCCCTCGGCTGCGACGCGGGCCGCCTTCTTGTCGGCCTTCGCGAGACCTTGCTTGCGCATGAGCTCGGCAGCGGCATCGAGGTCACCGTTCGTCTCGACCAGCGCGCGCTTGCATTCCATCATGCCCGCACCGGTGCGCTCGCGCAGCTGCTTGACCGTGTCAGCAGTGATGCTCATGGCTCAACCTCGACGACGCGGCGCTGCCGCAGCGGGACCCGTACGGCGACGCGGCGCCGAGGCGCTCGCGACCGGTGCGACCTCGCCATCGGCAGCCTCGACGCCCAGATCGACATCGACGACCGAATCACCGACGACCGCATCACCGGCGACTCCGGCGACGGCTTCCACGGCGACATCGGTCGGCGCAGCCACGGACGGTGCCGGGCGACGGCGTGCCGGTGCAGCAGGCGCCGCGCCACGGCGGGCGGGGGCGGGACGCCCCGGCGCATCGCGGTTCGGACGACCGCCACGCGCGGGCCTCTGTTTCGGGTTGCCCTGCTCGTCGAGCTCCACGAACTCGTCTTCGCTCACCGCGAGCCGCGGGGCGGAAGTGCGACCTTCGAGGACGGCATCGGCGATGCCGGAGGCGTAGAGCTGGATGGCGCGCATGGCGTCATCGTTGCCGGGGACGACATAGTCGACGCCGTCCGGCGAGCAGTTGGTGTCGACGATGGCGACGATCGGGATGCCGAGCTTGTTGGCTTCGTGGATCGCGATCTTCTCGTGGCCGACATCGACCACGAACAGCACATCCGGCAGCCGCTCCATGTCCTTGATGCCACCCAGGCTGCGCCCGAGCTTGTCCATCTCGCGACGCAGCATGGTGCCTTCTTTCTTGCCGCGCTTGTCGAGCGAACCGTTGGCCTTCATCTCGGTGAGGTCGGCGAGACGCTTGATCGACTGGCGCACCGTCTTGAAGTTGGTGAGCATGCCGCCGAGCCAGCGCTGATTGACGAACGGCATGCCGGCGCGGACGGCTTCCTTCTGGATGGGCTCACGCGCCGAACGCTTGGTTCCGACGAACAGCACGGTGCCGCCATCGGAAGCGATGTTCTTGATGAAGTCCGCGGCTTCCGCGTAGAGCGGCTGCGTCTTCTCGAGGTTGATGATGTGGATCTTGTTGCGCTCGCCGAAGATGTACTCGGACATCTTGGGGTTCCAGAAGCGGGTCTGGTGTCCGAAGTGGACTCCCGCCTCCAGCATCTGTCGCATGGACACGCTGGCCATCGTCGTGGTCTCCTTGTCGGGTTGGGCCTCCGCACATCCTCGATCGCCATCCCGCTCCCGAAGGAACAGGACACCCAGCGACCGATGAAACGATGTGCGTGTGGGTTGGTTGTCGTTGCCAAAAATGGCCGCGCTTTATACCATGCAGAGGCCGTAAAAACAACGCTTTACGGCCACCCAGTCCGCCCCCCTCCCCGACCGACCCCTCTGGACCTCCTCGCCCACCCCCATGCCGATCACCCTGAAGTCCCCCGAAGAGCAGCAGAAAATGCGTGAAGCGGGCCGCCTCGCCGCCGAAGTGCTCGACATGATCGGCGAGCATGTGAAGCCCGGGGTCACCACCGACGAGCTCGACCGCCTCTGCCACGACCACATCGTGCAGGTGCAGCAAGCCGTACCCGCGAACCTCAACTACCGTGGTTTCCCCAAAACCATCTGCACCTCGGTCAACCATGTGGTGTGCCACGGCATCCCGAACGACCGGCGCCTGAAGAACGGCGACATCATCAACATCGACGTCACGGTCATCCGCGACGGCTTCCACGGCGACACCAGCCGCATGTATTTCGTCGGCAAGCCGTTGCCGCACGCGCAACGGCTGGTCGAGGGCTGTTTCGAAGCGATGTGGGAGGGCATCCGCTGCGTGCGACCGGGTGCGCGCCTCGGTGACATCGGCCACGCGATCCAGCGATCGACCGAATCCCAGAGCTTCACCGTCGTGCGCGAGTACTGCGGCCACGGGATCGGCCGCATCTACCACGAAGACCCTCAGGTGCTGCACTACGGCAAGCCCGGCACCGGCCTCGAACTGCGCGCAGGCATGACCTTCACCATCGAGCCGATGATCAACGCCGGTAAGCGGGATGTGAAGCTGCTGCCGGATGGCTGGACGGTGGTCACGCGCGACCACAGCCTCTCGGCGCAGTGGGAGCACACCGTCCTCGTCACCGGCGACGGTTTCGAGGTGTTGACCCAGGGCTCCCGATGAGCCTGACCGGCTGGCCGCTGCTCGAACTGCTACCGGCGAGACTTGCCGAAGCGGGCGGCACCGCCGCAGCCTACGCCACGGCGTTGCGTGAGGCGCAGGCCGTGCTCAAATCACGGTTCGAGGCCGAGGAACCGGTCGAGACGCTGGTCCATGCGCGCGCCCAACTGCTCGATGCGGTGCTGCGCGAGGCTTGGCGTACGCGGTTGCCGGATCACGATGAAGATTGGTCGCTCGTCGCGGTGGGTGGCTACGGTCGCGGCGAGCTGCACCCCGCCTCCGATGTCGACATCTTGATCCTGGTGCCCTCTGCGCTGGATGAGACCGGGCGCGCGGCGCTCGAGCCGTTCATCGCCTTCCTGTGGGACATCGGCATCGAGATCGGCCACAGCGTGCGCACCGTCGCCGAGTGCGCGGAAGCCGCCGCAGGCGATGTCAGCGTGATGACCACCCTCGTCGAGGCGCGCCGGGTGGCCGGAGACGCTGCGCTCACCGCGCGGATGACCGAGGCCCTATCCCCGGCGCATCTCTGGCCGGTCAAAGAATTCTTCGAGGCCAAGGTCCGCGAGCAGGCCGACCGGCACACCAAGGCGAACGACACCGCCTACAACCTGGAACCCAACGTCAAGACAGGTCCCGGTGGGCTGCGCGACATCCAGACCATCGCCTGGGTCGCCAAGCGCCACTTCGGCGCCGAGACCCTCGACCAGCTCGCCACCCTCGGCTTCCTGACGCCCGCCGAAGTGCGGCGGCTCGAGGCTGCGCAGAGCTTCCTCTGGAAGGTGCGCTTCGCGCTGCACACCGTGACCGGTCGTCGTGAGGACCGCCTGCTGTTCGACCACCAGGTACGGATCGCAAGGATCTTCGGCTACGAGGACGCCTCCTTCACGCTCGCCGTCGAACAGTTGATGCAGCGCTACTACCGCACCGTCATGGATGTCACGCTGCTCAACGAACTGCTGCTGCAGCTGTTCCGCGAGGCGATCGTCGAGGCGGCGCCCGACGGCGACCAAGAGCCGCAACCGCTCAACGCACGGTTCCAGGTCACCGACGGCTACCTCGAGGCGCTGCACGACGACGTCTTCGTGCGACAGCCTTGGACGCTGCTCGAGGTGTTCGCGTTGCTGCAGCAGAACGCGGATATCCGCGGCGTGCGCGCCCACACCATCCGCGGCATCGTCAGAAATCTTTGGTTGATCGACGAGGAGTTCCGCCAGAACCCGCGCAACCATCGTCTCTTCATCGAGATCCTCCGCGCACCGGACGGCGTCACCAACGAACTGCGCAGGATGAACACCTACGGCGTCCTGGGCCGCTACATACCGTCCTTCGGTCGCATCGTCGGCCGGATGCAGTACGACCTGTTCCATGCCTACACGGTCGATGCGCATACGCTGTTCGTGGTCAGCAACCTGCGCCGTCTTGCACTGCCGCGCTTCGACCATGAGCTGCCGAACCTGTCGCGCATCATGCAATCCTTGCCGCGCCCCGAGGTCGCCTATCTCGCCGCCCTGTTCCACGACATCGCCAAAGGCCGCGGCGGCGACCACTCCGAGCTCGGCGCCGTCGATGCAGAAGCGTTCTGCCTCGAACAAGGGCTCACGCGCTACGATGCCCGGCTCGTCGCCTGGCTCGTCCGCAACCATCTGCAGCTGTCGCTCACCGCGCAGAAGCAGGACATCGCGGACCCGGAGGTCATCAACGGCTTCGCGCGCTTCGTCGGCGACGAGGCACATCTCGACCACCTCTATGTGCTGACCGCGGCCGATGTCCGCGCCACCAATCCGCGCCTTTGGAACTCATGGAAAGCCTCGCTCTTCAGCGAGTTCCACGATCGCGTGAAGCGCGCGCTGCGGCGCGGCCTCGAGAGCCCCATCGACCAGGAGGAGCTCAAGCAGCTCAACCAGGAGGATGCGCGCACGCTGCTCTCCGCGGCGGACATGGACGACGCGCGGATCGCTGCGGCCTGGTCGCACCTCGCCGACGACCATTTCCTGCGCCATACGCCGCAGGAGATCGCGTGGCACACCGCACTGCTCGCCGGGCGTACCGTCGACGCCGAAGAGCCGGTGGTGGCGGTACAGGCCGAGAGCGAGCGCGGCACCACCGCCATCACCACCGTCGCGCCGCATCGGCGACACGGTTTCGCACGCACCACCGCGGTGCTCGATCAGCTCGGCCTCAACATCGTCGACGCACGCATCACGCCGACGCTCGATGGCGACAGCATCGACCTCTACCATGTGCTGGAGGATGACGGCTCACCGATCGGCGATGCCGAGCGCCGCGAAGAGATCGAGTACGCTTTGCAGCGCTCTTTGGCGGCGCCACGGGATGCGCTGGTGAGCGTCTCGCGCCGTACGCCTCGGCAGGCGCGGATGTTCAACACACGCACCCAGATCATTGTCACCGCCGATGGACGGACCCGCCGCTCCATCCTCGAGATCATCGCCGCCGACCGCCCGGGCCTGCTGTGCGATATCGGCAAGGTGATGGTCGAGGAACGCATCGATCTCATCGGCGCCAAGATCATGACGGTCGGCGAACGCGCGGAGGATGTGTTCCACCTCCGCGGCGCCGACGGGCTGCCGCTCGCCGAGGACGCCGCGCAGCGGCTGGTCGCGCGCCTGACCGATGCGCTCGACCGACGGCAGGCCGCATGAACCCTGACCTGTCACGCCTGCTGCCCTACCCTTTCGAGCGACTCGCAGCGCTCAAAGCCGCGGTGACACCGCCGTCGGGACTCGAGCACATCGACCTCTCCATCGGCGAGCCCAAGCACCCGCCACCGCCGTTCGTCCTCGAAGTGCTTCAGCGGGAACGCGCGGGCTTCGGCAACTATCCGACCACGGCGGGCACCTCTGAACTGCGCGCCGCCTGCGGACGCTGGCTGGAGCGGCGCTTCGGACTGCCGGAAGGCGCGGTCCGGGAATCCATGGTGCTGCCTGTGAACGGCACCCGCGAGGCGCTGTTCGCCTTTGCACAGGCCGTGGTGGACCGCGGCGGCAAGCCGCGCAAGACGAATACCGATCAAGGCGCAGCCGGTACACCGATCGTGGCGATGCCGAACCCGTTCTACCAGATCTACGAAGGTGCGGCGTTCCTCGCCGGTGCCGAGCCGCTGTACCTCGACACCCGCGCCGAGGACGGCTTCCTGCCGGACCTCGACGCCGTACCGGCTGCCGACTGGGAGCGTTGCCAACTTCTCTATCTCTGCAGCCCCGGCAACCCCGCAGGGGCTGTGATGGGCATCGCCTTCCTGCGACGGGTGCTCGCGCTTGCAGAGCGCCACGATTTCCTCATCGCCGCCGACGAGTGCTACGCAGACATCTACCCCGACGATTCCCGCCCACCGCCCTCGCTGCTCTCGGCTGCACACGCCACGGGCAACGACACCTTCAAGCGCTGTGTCGTGTTCCACAGCCTCTCGAAACGATCGAGCCTGCCCGGACTGCGCTCAGGATTCGTCGCGGGCGACCCGCAGGTGCTCGAGCGCTTCCTGCGCTATCGGACCTACCACGGCTGCTCGATGCCGTTGCCGATCCAGCGCGCGAGCCTTGCCGCTTGGGACGACGACGCTCACGCCGCCGCCAACCGCGCGCTGTACCGGGAGAAGTTCGCGAAGGTGCTGCCCATCCTCGCGCCCCACACGCAGGTCAGCGCACCGGATGGCGGCTTCTATCTTTGGCCGGCGATCGGGCGGGATGATGCGGATTTCGTCCGCGATCTCTACGCCGCCAAGCACGTCACCGTGCTGCCCGGCTCCTACCTCGCGCGCGACGGGGGCGCCGGGAACCCGGCGGCTGGTCGGGTGCGCATCCCGCTCGTCGCCCCGGTCGATCGATGTATCGAGGCCGCCGAACGCATCGCCGACTTCCTCCAAGGACGCTGACATGACCGACACCGCACCGCTGCAAGCCCTCATCGAGACCGCCTTCGAGGAGCGCGCCGAGATCAACCCGCGCAACATCACGCGGGAACTGCGCATCGCCCTCGATGACTGTCTCGACCTGCTCGATTCCGGCGCGGCGCGCGTCGCCGAACCCCATGAAGGCGGCTGGCGCGTCAACGAGTGGCTCAAAAAAGCCGTGCTGCTCTACTTCCGCGCGCACGACAACCGCCTCATCGAGGGCGGGCACACGCGCTTCTTCGACAAGGTGCCGCTGAAGTATGCGGCGATGGACGAAGCCGCGATCCGCGCGGGCGGCGCGCGCATCGTGCCCGATGCCGTGGTGCGTAAAGGCGCCTATATCGGGCCGAACACGGTGCTGATGCCCTCGTTCGTCAACATCGGCGCTTGGGTCGGCGAAGGTACGATGGTGGACACCTGGGCGACCGTCGGTTCCTGTGCGCAGATCGGGCGGAACGTGCACCTCTCCGGTGGCGTCGGCATCGGGGGTGTGCTCGAGCCGCTGCAGGCCACGCCGACCATCATCGAAGACGACTGCTTCATCGGCGCCCGCTCGGAGATCGTCGAGGGCGTGGTGGTCGAGCGCGGTGCCGTGATCTCGATGGGGGTGTTCATCGGCCAGAGCACCCGGATCTACGACCGCGAGAGCGGCCGTATCATCCAAGGCCGGGTCCCCGCAGGCGCCGTGGTCGTCCCCGGCAGCCTGCCCGCCAAGGACGGCTCCCATTCGCTCGGCTGCGCGATCATCGTCAAGAGAGTCGACGCACAGACCCGCACGAAGACCTCGATCAACGACCTGTTGCGATCAGCCGACTGAGGGTCGCCTCAGAAGCTCGCCGAGATCGATGCCGAAAACTTCACCCCGCGATCGTAGCGGTTGAAGTATATCCGGTTCGGCCCGCGCTCCTGATACTCGCTGTACTCACGACCCAGCAGGTTACGCGCCTCGAACTTGAACTCCATGCCCTTGCCGAGGAACTGGAAGCCCTGGCGCGCGACGAAATCCACCGAGATGCCGGGGGATTCGTAGATATCCGGGAGACCCGCTGCGCCGCGGCTCGTGACCCGATCGCTGGCGTAGGAGATGAGCAGCGTCTGCTGTGACAGCGCATCCTCATCCTCGAGACCGATCTGCAGATTGACGAGGTGCTCGGACTGGCCCGTCAGCGGGGCGCCGTCGCGGAAGAAGTTGCTCGCTGGCTGGGTCACCGTACCGAACACATCGGTGGTGTCGCCATCCTTGACGCTGATCTCGGACTTCGACCAGGTGTAGTTACCGATCAACACCAGTCTGCGCGATGCGAAGAACGCGCGCTCCGTCATGTCCGACAGGAAAAAGTACTTCTGCGACTCGAGCTCAAGTCCGTACAGGGTCGCCTCAGGCGCGTTGGCGAAGCTCGTGACCGGATTGTTGTCGTTGAAGCCGGTGAACGCTTCGATGGGCTTGTCGATCTCCTTCCAGAAACCGGCTGCCGACAGGCGCTGATCGCGCGCGAAGTACCACTCCCAGCGCAGTTCCGCATTCTTGAACTCGCTGTCGATCAGCAAGGGGTTTCCACGATAGGCGCGGTTGCTCTCGGGGTCGTAGTACGACTGGAACATCAACTCGCGGAACTGGGGACGCGCGATCGTCTGCGAAGCGTTGAAACGCGCTTGCATGTCGTCCGCGAACTTCCAGGTGAGCGTCAGGGCGGGCAGGATGTAGTCGTTATCAAGACGGGTCACCGCGGACGACCCGGCCTGTGTAGCGAACACCTGTCGCGGTTCCACCAACTGTTCGGCCTGCTCGTAGCGCACGCCCGCATTCACCTCGAAGCCATCCGTCACCTCAGCCTGCACCTGAAGGTAGGCGGCCTGGGTTTCAAGCGACGCCGTGAAGGCAGGGTCCGATTCGGTGGTCTCGATGGCCCTGATCCCGTAGAAGTCGACGACCTCGGAACCGAGCAGGTAATCCGGGCGGAACATCGCGACACCGCTCGGGAAAGTCGAGGGCGCGATGGCCAAAAACTCGCGTCGCTCGGAATCACGCTCGGTGTCCGTACCTTCCAATCCCGCAGACATGACGAACTGCGGCGTGATCTCCCACGACGCGTCGGCGCCGTAGGCTAAGAGGTCCTCGTCGAGTTCGGAGAACACGATGCTCGCGAAGCCGGTCTGACCGTTGTCGAGGCGGTTGATGAAATACGCGCCATAGGGATCGGCGGCGATGTTGGAGCGGGAGTAGCCGAACGCAAGCTCGAAGGGCGCCTTGCGGCTGGAGTTGGCGTAGGCCGCCCGCAGATCGATCTTGACGGGGTCGAAGTTGAAACCACCGCTGAGCTGTGTGCTCCACACCTGCCGCTCGTACCAGCCGGTCTCCTGCTCGAGGAAATCCCGGTCAGGGCGTTGGCTGTTCTGCTTGCCTTCCGAGAGGCTGGTGCGCTTCAGGGTGTCGCGGATGATGAGGTTGGTCCACCGGATCTTGTTTCCCTCACCGAACTCGTAGCCCAGACCGAACAGTCCATTGACGACGATGCGGTTCTCGGTCGAGACCTGCCTGTAGTCCTTGTCGAGGACCGAGAGGTCCGCATCCGCGGCGTTCTGCTCGATGTTGTCTTTGGTGAGCCAACTCTGGCTGTAGCCGGCGGTGGCCACGACACCCAGCTCGCCATCGCCGAGTTCCCGGGAGGTGCCGCCGCTCAACGAGAACGAGGTGTTCACCGGGATCTTGTCGTTGCGTTGGATGAGCCCGGTGTTGGTGTTGGCGAACTCCTTGGCGAGGTCCCCTGACTCCGTACCGTATCCGCTCAACCGTTGACCGCTCGCGAAGTACGCCGCCATCGCCGGAGGCACATCGCGGACGCCGCTGTCGCTGCCGGTCCAGTCGTACTTGCTGCCGTAATGGGTGTAGCCGAGATGCCCCGTCGTCTCGCTGTCGCCGCTCAGCCCGAAACCGAACTTGAGGAACGGCTCGCGAGGGACCGCGAGCGTCGTGAGATTGATCAGACCGCCGCCGAACTCGCCCGTGAAATTCGCCGAGTAGCTCTTCTGCACGACAGAGGACGCGATGACATCGGTCGGGAACAGATCGAGCGGCACCGCGCGGCGCAGCGGCTCCGGACTCGGCAGCGGCAATCCGTTGAGGAAGGCCTGCGAGTAACGGTCGCCGAGACCGCGGACATAGACGAAGCCGTTGCTGCCGACGCTGAGGCCCGTCACGCGGCTCAGGGCGCCTGCGATGTCGCCCTCGCCCGTCCGTGCGATGTCAGCGGCCGACAGCACCGAGAGGACCTGGTTGGCAGCCTGCTGGACGTTGCGGTCGCGACGACCGACGATGACGACCTCGCCGACCGTATCGATATCCACCACCTCCACGGCCTCTTCCACATCCGCCTCTGTAGCCGGGGTGGGCGGGGCGGCGGGCGGCGCCTCTTGGGCCGCCGCGACGGCCGTGAGCACCGCGAGTGCAGCGATCAGAAGCGAGCGGTATCCCGCAACTAGATTGTCCATGCAGTCCTCATATCGACAGTCGGTCAAGAGAGGTGGGGACGACGACAGAGACCGTCGCCGCCCCGCACACTCCGCTGGGCATGATCCTTACGGCGTGATCAGGGGCAGGCTCGTGCAAGCAGACCCGGTGGCGCCGAAGTTCGCCGTCGCCGAATTGCAAGACCAGCCGGCGAACCAGGTGTCCGCCGGATCCTTCACCGCACCGACATAGGTGGTGGTGTCGAAGCGTGAGTCGACCGTCTTCGGGTCGGTCGCGGTCCGCGCCGTCTCGTTCGCACCGTTGATGAAAGTGTTCGACAGCGTCGCGGTGAACGCCGAGGAGTTGTTGTTGCCCGCGACGTTGAAGGCTGCATCAGCCTGCGCCGCAGTCACCCCGCTACCCTCGACGAAGGGCGTCGGTCCCGTCTGCATCACCACCGACTTGAACACCGGCGCGCCGACCTTATCAACCGCTGCGTTCGTCGTGAGGATGTTGGCGCCGGACAGGCGAAGACCGGCGATGGGGGTCGTCACCACGCCGTTCACCAACGCGGCATCGGCTTGACCACGGAACAGCATCGCTGCCTTGTTACCGGTCGACGGGTTGCGATGGACGAAGGTGAAGTTCGCGAGCTTCATGAAGGTGCGCGGTGTCTGATCTTCAAGGGCATTGGCGCTGTCGAGTTCGATCATGGAGTCCGCGGCGCCCGAGGTCTTCTGTACGGCGATGACGTACTGCAGGACGCCCCGGAAGCCGGTGTCGAGATCGATGTTGTCGTCATCCGCGCCGGTCACGATGACCCGTCGAGCGTTGTGCGTACCGCCAAAGAACTCGAAGCCGTCGTCCGAGCTGTTGTGCGACTGGAAGAACTCGATGGTGGTACCCGAGCCGACGCCGCCGGTGGTCAGCGCCTGCAGTTCCGAGTTGCCCGAGAGCACGAACCCTGAGTAGCGGATCTGCACATAACGCAGCGTGCCGCTGTTGTCGGTGGGGGTCGCGCCGCCGTAGATGGCGGGATCCACGGCACCCTCGACCTGGCGCTCGCAGTTCACGGAGCCCGGCGTCGCGCCCGGCGCGATCGTGCAATCGGTGATCGGTGCACGACCCGAGAGGACGACACCGCCCCACTGACCCTGTGAGTCGTCGGTCGCGAGACCGAGGACATTGTCACGGCTGGTGAAGATGATGGGCTGGGTCGCCGTGCCTGCCGCAGTGATGCGGTTGCCACGGTTGACATGCAACCAAGAAACGCCGACCGCGCCGTAGACGATGACGCCCGGCTGGATGGTCAGATTGACATTACAGGCCTTGCCGGCAGGGCTGCCGACGGCGGCGCCGCAGTCATCGCCGACATCGACGCGACCGCCGAGCGAATAGAGAAGACCGGCCACACGGGGCAGGTTGATGCTGCGGGTGATGCGCGCCGGAAGCTCGCAGTTGCGATAGGTTCCGGTCGTACCGGCGATGGTGCCACGGTCGGTGAGACCCGCGGGATCGTTGATGGTCGGGCAACCAGCGGCCGGGATCACCAGTGAAGGCGGCGGCGGCGGCGGCGGGGGCGGGGGCGGCGGCGCGGGGTTGTTGATGGTGATGTTGCCGCCGCTGCCCGGCGAGGCGATCTCCTCGGCGCCGCAACCGGCGAGCACCGCAACCGAGGCGGCAAGGAAGAACAGATTGCGAGAAGTGGACGAACCGTTCATGGGCTACTCCGTGGGGACCAGTCGATGCCGGGCCGGATGACGCGGCGGGGCGGGTAAGGGATCGGATGCGGCCGAACCCGACCGCTGACGGCAATCTAAGTGCAGGCCATGACACCGAGATGAACGCTTTGTGACATTTTGATGGCGGACGGTCGTTCGACAGGTCCGGCGCGCAGATGTCAACGATGACCCCATGCGGATTAGAATCCAGAGGATGGAGCCGCAGATGGAAGAGACCCCCGAACTGCACCGTTGGGTGATCGCGCAGACCGAGGCGGGGCACGCGCCGGATGCGCTGCTCACGCAGTTGATCGAACGCGGTTGGCCGGAAGATCGTGCGGTCGCCGTGTTGACGCGCGCGCTCGAGACACGCCTCGCCCAGTTGCGTGCCAAAGATCAGTTACGCGCCAAAGATCCGGCCTTGTCGGAGCGACCCGCAGGTGACGGGACGCCGCCTGCGCTGCAAGTGCCTCAACCCTTCGGTCTGACGGCGCCGCCTGTCGTGCGAGCGCTCGACCGCGAGGTCAAAGTGCTCTTCACCCTGCCCCATCCGCGGGTGATCCTGTTCGGCGGATTGCTGAGCAACACGGAATGCGACGAATTGGTCACCCTGTCACGCAGTCGCATGAGCGCGTCGCAGGTGGTCGACAACGACACCGGCGGGGAGACGGCCCACGAGGGACGCACCAGTTCAGGTTTCGGTTTCGCGCGCGCTGCGACGCCGCTCATCGACCGTATCGAGCGGCGCATCGCCGCGTTGCTCAAGTGGCCGCGCGACCAAGGCGAGGGTCTGCAGATCCTGCGCTACCGGGTGGGCCAGGAATACCGTCCGCACTACGACTACATGGACCCGACGCTACCGGGCGCGCCCGCCTTCCTTGCGCGTGGCGGGCAGCGCGTCGGCTCGCTCGTGATGTACCTGAACACGCCGCTCGAGGGCGGCGCCACGAATTTCCCGGATGTCGGCCTCGAGGTCGCTGCCAACAAGGGCAACGCGGTGTTCTTCAGTTATGACCGGCCACACCCCGGGACGAAGTCCCTGCATGGCGGCATGCCGGTGCTGAAAGGCGAGAAGTGGGTGGCGACCAAGTGGCTGCGTATCGCGCCGCATACCTGAGCCGTCTCGGCTCAGACCTCAGCCGAAGCGTCCCGTGATGTAGTCCTCGGTGAGCTTCGCCTGCGGGTTGGTGAAGATCTTCTTGGTCTCGCCCACCTCGATGAGATCACCGAGGTGGAAGTACGCCGTGCGCTGAGACACCCGCGCCGCTTGCTGCATCGAGTGCGTGACGATGCAGATCGCATAGCTCTCGCGCAGTTCGTCGATCAGGTCTTCGATGCGCGCCGTGGCGATCGGATCGAGCGCCGAGCAGGGCTCATCCATGAGGATCACATCCGGGTTCACCGCGATCGTGCGTGCGATGCAAAGGCGCTGTTGCTGACCGCCCGAGAGGCTGGTGCCGGGGTGGTTGAGGCGGTCCTTGACCTCCTCCCAAAGACCCGCGCGACGCAAGCTGGTGTTGACGATCTCATCGAGCTCGCCGCGATCGGCGGCCAGGCCGTGGATGCGCGGGCCGTAGGCGACGTTCTCGTAGATCGATTTCGGGAAGGGGTTGGGCTTCTGGAAGACCATGCCGACCCGGGCCCGCAACTGCACGACATCCTGCTTGCGGTCGTGGATGTCCTGCCCGTCGAGCATGATGCTGCCCGTGACACGCGCGCTCTCGATGGTGTCGTTCATGCGGTTCAAGCAACGCAGGAAGGTCGACTTGCCGCAGCCGGAGGGCCCGATCATGGCCAGCACTTCACTGCGGCCGACATCGATGTCGACATGCTTGATGGCGTGCTTGTCGCCGTAATGGACATTGACATCGCGGCACGCGAACACCGGGTTGTCGGTGGTCACCGAGCCGATGGTCCGCGAGGAGCCGGCGATGGGCGGGGAGGGTCTGTTTTCAGGCATATCGGTCACCAACGCTTCTCGAATTTGCTGCGCAGCACGACCGCCGCGGCATTCATGACGATCAGGAAGAGCAACAGGACGATGATCGCGCCGGAGGTGCGCTCCACGAACCCGCGCTCGGGCAGGTCGGACCAGAGGAACACCTGCACCGGCAGCACAGTCGAGGGATCGAGCACCCCGGTGGGGACCTCGACGATGAAAGCCACCATCCCGATCATCAGCAACGGCGCACTCTCGCCGAGCGCGCGCGCCATGCCGATGATGGCGCCGGTCAACACCCCGGGCATCGCGAGCGGCAGCACATGGTGGACGACTGTCTGCCAGCGCGACGCACCGATGCCGAGCGCGGCCTCACGGATGGAGGGCGGCACCGCCTTCAAGGCGGCACGGGAGGCGATGATGATCGTGGGTAGTGTGATCAGCGTGAGCACCAGACCGCCGACCAAAGGCGCCGAGCGGGGCAGACCGAAGAAACTGATGAACATCGCGAGACCGAGCAGACCGAAAACGATGGACGGTACCGCGGCGAGGTTGTTGATGTTGACTTCGATGAGGTCGGTCATCCGGTTACGGGGTGCGAACTCCTCGAGATACACCGCCGCGCCGACGCCGATCGGGAACGACAGTAGCAATGTGATCAAGAGCGTGAGGAACGACCCGACCACCGCGCCCCGAACGCCCGCCTGCTCTGGGTCGCGCGAATCGCCGTTGCTGAAGAACGCTGTGTTGAACCGCAGCTTGAGCGCTTTTTGCGACTCCAAGACATCGATCTGGCCGATCTGGGCATCGGAGAGGCGGCGCTCTTCCTCAGGCGCGGACCGCGACACCTTGCCTTTCAGGAACATGTCGACGGTATCGTCGGCCAACACCCAAAGCCGCTCGCGCTGACCGATGAGATCGGGGTCGGCGGTCACCCGTCGCTGCAGTCCGACCGACGCGGCGCTGCTGGCGATGCTGTACAGCTCGCGCAGCGCCGGCCGACCCTCCACGGTCGGGAAGCGCTCGCGCAGCGAAGCGCGCACCAAAGACTGGTAGTCCGCGACCATCAGATCGTCCGGATCGCGGTTGCCCGCGGGATCGATGATCTCAGGATCATAGAAGACATCGATCTGGAGGTACGCCTGGCGCAGCGCGGAGACACCCTGGGAGAACACCGTGCCGAAGAGGAAGATGACGAAGGCGACGCCGAAGGTGATCGCCGCGATGCCGTAGGCGCGGAACCGGCGCTCGGCACGATAGCGCCGCGCGAGTCCGGCGCGCACCCGGTCCTGCGTCTCGGCGGCGGTTTGCGGCCGGCGGCTACTCGTACTGTTCACGGTACTTCCTGACGACATAGAGGGCGATGACGTTGAGCAGCAGCGTGACGAGGAACAGCATCAATCCCAGCGCGAACGCCGCCAGCGTCTTCGGGCTGTCGAACTCCTGGTCGCCGACCAGCAGCGTGACGATCTGGACCGTGACCGTGGTGACCGCTTCGAGCGGGTTGAGGGTGAGGTTGGCCGCAAGCCCCGCGGCCATCACGACGATCATGGTCTCGCCGATGGCACGCGACACCGCGAGCAGGACCCCACCGACGATCCCTGGCAACGCGGCACGCAGCACCACCTGACGCACGGTCTCCGACCGGGTCGCACCCAAGGCATAGGCGCCGTCCCGCAGGCTTTGCGGCACGGCGGTGATCATGTCGTCGGCGAGCGAGGAGACGAACGGGATGATCATGATGCCCATCACGAGACCGGCGGCGAGCGCGCTTTCGCCCGCCACCGACAAGCCGAGGGCTTCACCGACGGTCCGCAGCATCGGCCCGACCGTGGTGACGGCGAAGAACCCGTAGACGACCGTCGGTACGCCCGCGAGCACCTCGAGCAGCGGCTTGACGATGCGCCGCAGGCGCGGCGACGCATACTCGGCGAGGTAGATCGCCGAGAAAAGACCGAGCGGCACGGCGACCACCATGGCGACCGCCGAGATCAGCAGCGTGCCGACGAACAGAGGCACTGCACCGAACGCACCGGAGGATCCGACCTGGTCGGCACGGATCGCGGTCTGCGGACTCCAGTTGGTGCCGAAGAGGAAATCCGTGAACGGCACCGTGCCGAAGAAACGCCCGGCCTCGAACACGATCGAGAGGACGATGCCGAGGGTGGTGAGGACGGCCACCGCCGAACAGGCGAACAACGCCCATTCGACCATGCGCTCGTATTCATTGCGCGCACGCAGTTCGGGTCGGATGCGTCGCCGCGCCCAAAGCAGCGCCAGCACGCCGATACCCAACGCGACACCGGCGAGCGAGAGATGGGCGACACGCTGCAGCCGCAGGAAATCGCCGGCCGCCTGCCTGACGGGATCGGACACCATCGAAGCAGGGATATTGCCGGCGACCACGTTGCGCAGGTCGTTGAGCAGCAGGCCCAGTTGATCGGCCGGCAGTGCCTGCTGCTCGGCGGGCATGTTCGACAGCACCAGCCGGGTGAGCACCGAGTCCTGGAAAACGACCCAGACGCCGAACACCGCCAACGCGGGCAACACGCACCAGAACGCCGTCAGCAGACCGTAGTGGCCAGGCAGAGAGTGCAGTGATCGGGTATTGCGCGGACCGCCCGCCACCGCGATGGAACGCGCCTTCCCGATCTGGAAGGCCAGCACCGCGAGCGCTACGATCAGCACCAAGATAATCGACGGACTCATCAAGACTCCCGGACGGAGGCGACGGGGGGACGGCCGCAGTCCGATATTTTATCCCGGCGGACACCCCGCCACAGGCTCCGTCACGGAAAATTCATGGGACCCTGCCGGTTCACGGGCCGGACCCGGTCAGTATGTCCAGTTCAGGTCGACCTGCAGGCGGTCGTAGCCCCGACCCTTACCCGAGGAGCCGGGCGGGACGGTGATCGCCGCCGGCACGTCCAAGTTGGTCTCGTTCGACATGTAGGTGACGTTGAACCGCCAACTGCGCCCGACCTGCCACACGCCACGCACCGCGCTTCCCCGACCGTCCGTGGCACCCGAGGCGAAATCCGAGTCGATCCATTGGCCGAACAAGGCGTCCTTCTCGATGGACTGGTAGAGGTAGCCGAATTCCCAGCTGCCCGGGATCATGGCGTCCGCCCGACCGTAGTTGAAGCCGAACGCAAAAGCTGTGTCGAGGCCGGCGGGGACGGACTGCGCAGGCACCCCGGCGGTCACACCGAAGTCCGCCTTGAGGTTACGCGCCACATTCGCGAACAGCATCAAGGGTCGGCCGCCGAGCGTGAATTGCTGTTCGCCGGACAATTCGAGGATGTCGTAGTCGTTGGCGAGGCAAGGCGACACGGCGCCGTTACCGCTCACCACCGCCCGGCGGCAGGTACCGAGGCTCGTGGTCGTGGTGTTGCCGTAGGGACCGAACCCCGCGGAGGAAGCGCTGGCGCCCTGAAAGGGGTTATAGCCCTGCACCGCACGATGATCGTAGTACGCGAGCGCGAGCGACCTTCGCGAACCGTCCGAGCGCGCATCACGCCAGCCGAACTGCGCGCCGACCATGCCTGAGTCAGCGGCTGTCGCGCGCTCGGCAAGCCCGGTGTAGAACGCACTGCCGAAAAGACCGGTCGCACCCTGCTGCCAAGCGACCGCCACGCCTTCCGGGTTGACATCGTTGTCGAAGAAATAGCTCTGGGTGCGCACCCATGGGTAGCGCATCTTTCCCGCCGTGACCTTCAAACTGTCGGTCGGCGACCACTCGACATACGCGAGATCGAGGTCGAGCGCCTTGCGGGAATTTGCGTCGGTGAAGGTCTGGTTCGAGGAGCGCGCATCACCGCCCTCGCCCGTGGCGAACTGGACCTCGACGCGCGTGTCGTCATTGACCCTTACCATCGCCCCCGCGCGCAGACGGAAGCGGCCGCGGTTGCGGTCGACCGGGTTGAATTCCTGCTGAATGGTGTCGTTGCGCACGCGAAGGTCTCCCCTCCATTGCCAGCGAGAGACCCAACCCGACGCTGCGCTCTCGCCGATCGTCCGCGCGAGATTGTCCGAACCGCGGTCCACCGACTCCTGCAGTTCGGTGTTGATGGCGATCTGTTCGGTTCGCTGCTCGGCCTGGACGGCCTCGAGCTGCGCCAACCGCTCCTGCAGCGCCTGCAACTGCGCACGCAACGCGGCGAGGTCCTCAGCCGACACCGCGACTTGGCCGGCAGGGGCTGCGGCAACCGGGGCAGCCTGCGCGAGGCAAGCCGTCCCCGTGGTCGCCGCGATCACCGCGACGACCCTGACGAATCGATGGCTCATGGAAACCGTCCTGTCCGCTAGGGACTCAGGGTCAGCAACTCAGGGTGCGAAGTTCTTGAGCGACTTGACGTCGGCACGGGTTCGGGCGAGATCCGGCTTCGGCTGTGGCACGAGACCGCGATCGACAAGGTAGCCTTCCTCGCCCAGCGCCTTGTCGCTCACATACTCGTTCACGAACTCCTGCAGGCCCGGGATCACGCCGATGTGCGCCTTCTTCACATAGATGAAGATCGGACGCGAAGCGGGGAACTTGCCGGAGGCGATGGTCTCGTAAGTGGGCTCCACGCCGTCGATCTTCGAGCCGCGCAGCTTGTCCATGTTCTCGTCAAGGAAAGAGAAACCGAAGATTCCGACCGCGTTGCGGTTGGCCTCGATCTTCTGCACGATGAGGTTGTCGTTCTCACCAGCTTCGACGAACGCACCATCCTCGCGCAGCGTGTGACAGACGCGCTTGAAGCGCTTCTCGTCCTGACCGCGCAGCGTGTTGAGCCACGGGAAGGTGCGGCAGCCGGCTTCCATGTAGAGCTCGTTGAACGAGTCGCGCGTGCCCGAGGTCGGCGGCGGGCCGAGCACCTCGATCTTGGTCGCGGGCAGCGACTTGTCGATCTGGTTCCAGGTCTTGTAGGGGTTCGCGATCAGCGTGGTCGGGCTCGCCGGATCCGGGACCTGCTTGGCAAGCGCCAGATAGACCTGCTTACGGGTCAGGTTCATCATCGGGCCGCGCTTGCTCTCGGAGAGGGTCAGGCCGTCATAGCCCACGCGCACTTCGAGGATGTCGCGCACGCCGTTCTTGCGGCAGGTCTCGAATTCGGAGGCGTTCATGCGGCGTGAAGCGTTCACCACATCCGCGTGCTGCGGACCGACGCCGTTGCAGAACAGCTTGATGCCGCCGCCGGTGCCGGTGCTCTCGACCTTGGGGGTCTTGAAACGCCCCTGTCGGCCGAACTTCTCGGCGACCGTGGTGGTGAAGGGGTAGACGGTCGAGGAACCGACCACATTGATGAAATCGCGGGCCGACTGAGCCGGGGCGACCGGCGAGAGGACAGCGACGATCGCGGCCGAGGCAGCGACGGTGGCGAGGATTCTTACGCGGATCGACTGGGACATCTGATGACTCCTGCGGTGTGCGGAAAAGATATGACAGATAGATGACATTTTTATGACAGTTGTAACAATCGTTCCCGGCCCGCTTGAAAACCCTTGCGTGACCGGGGGTTGGAACCTATAAGGAGGCACCATGACGGATGCCCTAGAACTCACCCGCGCACTGATCGCCTGCCCTTCCGTGACGCCGGCCGACGCCGGCTGTCAGGCCTTGATGACCGAGCGATTGGCGGCGAGCGGTTTCTCGATCGAGACCCTGCAATTCGGCAGCGTGACCAATCTCTGGGCGCGCCGGGGCGATGCCCGCCCCGTGCTCTGCTTCGCCGGACACACCGATGTGGTGCCGACCGGTCCGCTCGAGGAGTGGCGCAGCGACCCGTTCACGCCGGTCATCCGCGACGGGGTCCTCTACGGTCGAGGCGCCGCCGACATGAAGAGCGGCCTCGCCGCCATGGTCACGGCGACCGAGGAGTTCGTCGCAGCTCACCCGGATCATCGCGGTTCGATCGCTTTCCTCATCACGAGCGATGAAGAAGGGCCGTCGGTGGATGGCACCAAGCGCGTGGTCGAAGCGCTCAAGGCGCGTGGCGAGACCATCGACTGGTGCATCGTCGGCGAACCCTCGAGCGGCCAGAGCGTGGGCGACACGATCAAGATCGGCCGGCGCGGCTCGCTCTCCGGGCGGCTCACCGTACATGGCGTACAGGGCCATGTCGCCTATCCACAACTCGCCGAGAACCCCGTTCACACGCTCGCGCCGGCGCTCGCCGAGCTCACAGCGCGCACTTGGGACGCAGGAGACGCGTTCTTCCAGCCGACCACCTTCCAGATCTCGAACCTCAATGCGGGCACCGGTGCGCCCAATGTGATCCCTGGTGAACTCAAGGCGCGCTTCAACCTGCGCTACTCCCCGGTGCAGACGGTCGAGGTCCTGAAAAAGACCGTCGAGGACATCCTGGCGCGCCACGGCGTGCGCCACACGATCGAGTGGTATGTGTCGGGCGAACCGTTCTACACACCGCCCGGCGAACTCTCGCAGGCTGCGGTCGACGCGATCACGGCGGTGACCGGCGCAGCGCCCCAGCTCTCGACGGGCGGTGGCACCTCCGACGGCCGCTTCATCGCACCGCTCGGCGCACAGGTCGTGGAACTCGGCGTGACCAATGCCACCATCCACAAGGTCAACGAGTGCGTGCGCGTCGAGGAGATCGGACTGCTTCACCGCATGTACCGCGGCGTGCTCGAGCGGCTGCTCGCCTAGGGCAGCAGCGCGAAGCTGCCGACCGCAAGCGCAGCGCCTAGCAACGCACCGACCAGCACATCCGACGGGTAATGCAGGCCGAGCACCACGCGAGAGGCGGCCACCAACAGGGTGAACGGCACCAACACCCAGGCGAGCACCGGCACGAAACCCGTCGCGACGATGGTGAAGGCCACGGCATGCAGCGTGTGCCCGGACGGGAAACTGTAGCGGTCGAGCGGCGGCATGGCGCACTCGATGCCCACCAGCCCGATGAACGGTCGCTCGCGCACCAAGGTGCGCTTGAGGAATTTGTACAGCACGAGACCGATCGCACCGACCAGCAACATGTGGGACGCGGCGCGCAGACCCTGCGTCCAGCCCAACCACAACGGCATCATCGCCATCAGGGCGTACCAGACCGCCCCGTCGCCGAGCCGGCTGACGCTGCAGAAAAGCCCCCGCACCATGCGGCGACGCGCAGCGGCGTTGGCGAGCAGGCATAAGCGCCTCTCCGCCTGGTCCGCGCGCAAAAATAGAGCGGCGGCGTTCATGCTGCGGGTACCGAGCGCGGCGGCGCATCGGTGTGGATGACGCCCTCGTAGAGGTGCACCAGTCGCTCGGCCATGACACGCGAGGCCCACCGCGCCGCATCCTCACGGGCCCGACCCGAGAGCTCGTCTCGATGCCGCGGATCGCGCAACACGGCGGCTACTGCCTCGGCGAAGGGACCGACCTCTTCCGGCACCACGACGGCGCCACCCGCCCCGCTGAGCACATCCACCGTGCCCATCACTGCGGTGGAGACGACCGGCGTGCCCTGCGCCATCGCCTCGAGCAGCACGAGCCCCTGGGTCTCGGTGCGCGACGCGAACACGAACGCGTCGGCGGCCCGGTAGCAATCGAGCAGACCGCGGGTCCTCTCGAGGTAACCTATGAAAAGCGTTTGGGCTTCGAGCCCGAGCCGGGCGACGAGCCCGCGCAGGTGCTGCTCGGCCGGCCCCTCCCCTGCGATGACCATCAGGACATCCGGCACCCTGCGTCGCAGTTCCACGAGCATCTGCAGCAGGAAGTCGATGTTCTTCTCGTGCGCCACACGGCCGACGAAAGTGATCACCGGCCGCTGCGCGGGGATGCCGAACTGGGCTCGGAACGCGGCGCCGTTGCCGGCTCCGAAGGCCGCAGGCGGCAAGCCGGTCGGCAGCACTTCGATGGGCGTCTTGACGCCGTAATCACGCAGCGCGTCCGCCATCTGTCGCGAGGGCGAGATCACGGCCTGCACAGCGCCGCACTGCGACACGGTCATGCGCCGCGCCAGCGACCGCGTGAGCGCCGCCGGGATCCCCGGGACATAGTGATGCAGGTAATGCTCGAAATAGGTGTGGTAGGTCTCGACCACCGGGCAGCCGAGGCGGCGCGCCAACCGCAATCCCGCGTAGTGCGCAACGAACGGCGTCTGGATGTGCACCACATCGACATCATCCGGACGCAGCGACTCCGCCCAACGCATCAGCGGACCCCACTTGAGGAGGCGGTCTTCGGGGTCGCGGGGCACGCCGCGTGATTCGATGCGGACCGTATCGATCGGGTCGGTCGCTGTGACGGTGGCCGACGGATACTGCGGCGCCACCAAGGTGACTTGATGGCCGAGGGTCTGCAGGTCGGAGCGGTACGTCTGGATCGAGGTCGAGACGCCGTTCACCCGAGGGAAGAACACATCAGACAACATCAATATCCGCATGGACTTACGATAAAGACTTCCTGTTACAACTTGATTGCGCTGCGGTCATCCGCAGCAGCGCGGCCGCTGAAGGTCCCGGCAGACGCATCTCAGGCCGCGAGTTCGACGGGCGACGGCGTTACGGTGTCACCCGCCCGTCCTTGCATACGCGACCAATCCCAGATCGCGAGACGACCGTTGCGATCCTCCACGAGGGCTGTGCAGCTCTCGACCCAATCGCCGTCGTTGCAATAAAGCATGCCGTCGATGCGGGAGATCTCGGCACGGTGGATGTGGCCGCAGACCACGCCGTCGACGCCACGCCGGCGGGCTTCGCGCGCCACCGCCTGCTCGAAACTCGAGATGTAGTTCACGGCGTTCTTGACCCTGTGCTTGAGATACCCGGCCAATGACCAGTACTCATAACCCAAGGCCCTGCGGACCTTGTTGAAGTAGAGGTTCATGTCGAGTGAGAAGTCGTAGGCGCGCGAGCCGAGCGCCGCGAGCCAGGGGCTGCACTTCACGACGCTGTCGAATTCGTCGCCATGCAGCACCAACAGACGCTCACCCTGCGCGGTCTCGTGGATGCAGTCCTTCAGGATCTCGAGGTTGCCGAAGCCGAAGCCGCCGAACTCGCGGAGATCCTCGTCATGGTTCCCCGGCACATAGACCACGCGCGTACCGTGCTTGGCTTTGCCGAGCAGCGTGCGCAGCACGTTGTTGTGTTCCTGTGGCCAGTAGAAAGTGCGGCGCAGCGCCCAGAAGTCGACGATGTCACCGACGAGATAGAGCGTGTCGCATTGGACGCTGCGGAGGAAGTCGAGCAGCGCGGTCGCGTTGCAGCCGCGGGTGCCGAGATGTATGTCCGAGATGAATACGCTACGGACGGCATGGCAAGGGATATCGGCGGTCAAGAATTTCCCCAGGTCGGCCTTGGCTGGCGCGAGTCTGGGGAACGACCGTGACGCTACGGTTTCGGAGCGGTGAAGTTTTTGAGACTGGGCGTTCTGAGGTTTGGCGCGGCGCGCAGGTTCGCCCACGCGCCGAAGACGCCGAGCCCGATGACCGCGACCAGCACCCACGCGGGCATGGAAAGCCCGAACAGCGCCCAGTCGATCTTCTGGCATTCGCCGGCGCCGGTGAGGACCTTCGTGATGACGGTCATCAACGGGAACACATCGACCATGTAGTCGAGGCTCGCACCGCATGACGGCACGGACCCCGCGGGCAAACTCTGGATGTAGACATGACGCCCCGCGACATAGGCCGGGAGCGCGGCGGCCAGCAGGATCAGCACGCCATAAACGCGGGCGCCGCGCGGATCACCGCTGCGACCGGTGGGATCATGCAATGCGGCGAGCAGGAACACGGCCCCGAGGATCGCCACGCCGACGCGCTGGAACATGCAGAGCGGACAAGGCTCGAAACCGAGCACCCGCTCGGAATAGAGCGCGTAGGCCAACATCGCGAGGCAGACGGCGGAACCGGCGAGGTTGGCACCGCGCCGGGTCGCGAGAAACGCCGGGATCACGGGCCGTTGCCGTCCTTCAGGGCGCGCTCCACATCCTCGATGCGGATGTGACGGATGTCCTTGCCGTGCACCATGTAGATGACGTACTCGCAGATGTTCTTGGCGTGATCGCCGATGCGCTCGAGTGCGCGCACCACCCACATGACATCGAGCACGCGGCGGATGCTGCGCGGGTCTTCCATCATGAAGGTGATCGACTGGCGTTGGATGGCCTCGTACTCCTCGTCGACCAGACGGTCGCGGCGCGCCACGCGCAGCGCCGCTTCCGCATCCATGCGCGCGAAGGCATCGAGCGCATCGTGCACCAGATCCTGCACCACGCGACCGAGGTGCTTGACCTCGCGGTACTTGTCGACCGGGCGTTCCTGCGCGGCGAGCCGCGAGGCGATGTAGCCGATCTTCTCGCACTCATCGCCCATCCGTTCGAGGTCGGTGATGGCCTTGATGATGGCGACGATGAGCCGCAGGTCGCTGGCTGCAGGCGCGCGCGTGGCGAGGATGCGCGAACACTCCTCGTCGATCGAGACCTCCATGTTGTTGACATGGAAGTCGTCGTGCGCGACCGCTTCACCGAGCGAGCTGTCGCCCTCGACGAGCGCCGTGACCGACTTGGCGAGCTGCTGCTCGACGAAGCCGCCCATGGCGAGGACCTGGTTGCGGACGCGGTCCAGGTCTTCGTTGAACCGGCGCGAGATGTGTGGCGAAAGATCGGCGGTATCCATGGCGACGAACCCCCGGGGCTTCAAGCCCCAACACCATCAGCATAACGAGAGTCACCGTTCAATGCGAACGATTGTCGCGCGACGCGCGACGGCGGGAAATGGCAGGTGAAGATGCTGCCGCGCCCCTCCTCGCTCGTGATCGCGAGTTCGCCGCCATGACGCTGCAACACATGGCGCACGATCGCCAGACCAAGGCCCGAGCCGCCCGTGTCGCGGGCACGGCCCGGATCCACCCGATAGAAACGCTCGGTGAGCCGTGGCAGGTGCTCGGCGGAGATACCGGGACCGGTATCGATCACGGACAGATGGCCGCCGTCTTCGTCGGTCCACCAACGCAGCGTGATGGTGCCTCCCGCGGGCGTGTATTTCGCGGCGTTCTCGGCGAGGTTCCAGAAGGCCGAGTGCACGAGACCGGCATCCGCCATGAGACCGTCGCCCGACTCGATACGCACCTCCACGCCATGGCGCGTGCCGTTGTTGGCCGCGAGGTCTTTGGCGATCAAAGTGAGCAATGCCGTGATATCGATCGGCGAACCGATGACCTGTTCATCGCTCGCTTCGAGCCGCGAGAGCTCGAGCAGGTCGGCGATGATCGCGGTCATCCGTTCGGATTGGCGCCGCATCTCGATAATCGGCAGTCGCAGATCCGCCGGCACGCCGTCATCGAGCGACAGCGTCTCGAGATAGCCCGCGATCACCGTGAGCGGCGAACGCAGTTCGTGCGAGGCGTTGGCGACGAAGTCCTTGCGCATGGTCTCGAGCTGGGCTTGGCGGGTGACATCGCGCACCAACAGCACCAACTGCCCTTCGCCGTAGGGCATGCCCTGGAACTCGATCCATACGGCGTCGCCGATACGCGGCTGGATCCGCAGCGCTGAACTGAAGTCGCCCTTCTCGAGATAGCGACCGAACTGCGGCAGGCGCAGCAGGCTCGCGAGCGCGATGCCATGATCGGTCTTGCGGCGCAGACCGAGCAGTTCACCGGCCTTGCGGTTGAACCAGAGGATCTCGTGCTGGGTGTTGAGCACCACCACGCCATCCGGCATGGTCGCCGACGATCGGCGCAGCTCGCGGAACAGCGACAGCAACCGCTGCTTGTGGAACTGCTTGCGACGGTGCAGCCGCGAGACCTGTGAGACGACATCGCCCCACAGACCGCCGGCATCCGGCGGCGCGCGACGGTTACGGTTGCGCAGCCAGTGGTCGAGTTGATGGAGCTTGACCCACTGCTGCGTGAGGACGATGGCGAGCGCCCCGGTCAGACCCCACCAGGGATGTCCGATCGTCCAGCCCACCAAGAGGCCGAGGATCGAGATACCGGCCAGACGGGACAGGGCGTAGCCCCAATCCCGGAATCCATCGTTCAGGACGCTTACTCCCCGCGGCCGGAGAAGCGATACCCCGCGCCGCGCACTGTCTGCACGAGACGATCGTACCCGAATTCCTCGAGGGCTTTGCGCAGACGACGGATATGTACGTCGATGGTGCGTTCCTCGACATAGACATTGCCGCCCCAGATGCGGTCGAGGAGTTGTTCCCGGGAATAGACCCGATCGGGGTGGGTCATGAAGAACTCGAGCATGCGGTACTCGGTCGGCCCCAGCACCACCGGCTTGTCACCGGCGGTGACGCGGTGCGCCACCGGGTCGAGCCGCAAGCCCTCGATGTCGACGATCTCGCCGCCGACCGCCGGGTCGACCCGCCGCAGCACCGCTTGGATGCGCGCCATCAGCTCACGGGTCGAGAACGGCTTGGTGACATAGTCGTCCGCACCGCCCTCGAGGCCGGCGACTTTGTCGGCCTCCTCGGCGCGCGCGGTGAGCATGATGATCGGCAGCTCTTTCAGGTTCGGGTCGCGCTTGAGCTGGCGGGTGAACTCGAGGCCCGTCATGTCGGGCAGCATCCAGTCGACCAACAGCAGGTCGGGCCGACGGGCCGCGATCTCGGTTCGGGCGGCGCGGCAGTCCTGCGCTTCGCGGATCTCGAACCCGGCACGACGCAAGCCGAAGGCGATCATGTCGCGGATCGCTTTTTCGTCTTCGACGATCAATATGACCTTGGCTGGCATCGTTGTCATATTTCAACGCGCCCGTGTTTCAAGATGATGACGGTCGGGCTGACGAGGGCTTTGCGACCTCGTCCCGCACATAGATCGGCAGCGCCTCACTCGGGGGCAGCAGGCGACCCGCCGCGACGTCGGGTCGGGCGAGCGCGAGCACCGCCCTCGCCTGCGGCAACAGATCGAACGCGTCCGTGGGGGTGCCTGGCACGAGGTTCGCTAGCGCTGGGTGTGCACGGAACCCCCGGCCTGCACCGAGCCAAGCGTTGCCCGCGGGTCTAAGCACGCTCTCGGGAGCGCCCACTGCCTCCTCCATCAGCGCGATGGGCAGGCCATCGACGCCGGGACGATACGCACACCAGTAAACCTGTTGCATGCGTGCGTCGTTGCAGACCAAAACCCCGTCGTGCGCAGCCGCGGACACCCCGATCGCCTGCCACGCGACGGCGCGCAAGCTCGACACCGGCACCACGCCCAGCCCCGCGCCGAACGCGAGACCCTGGGTCACGCTCGCGGCCAACCGGACGCCGGTGAAACTGCCGGGGCCACGCCCGAAGGCGATGCCATCGAGCGCAGAGAGCGCGACACCCGCCTCGGCCAACAAGGCCTCGACCATGGAGAGGATGAGCCCTGCATGGCCCTGTGGCGCCTCGACGCTGCGCTCGAGCACCGCATCGCCCACCGACAACGCGGCTGAACAGGCTTCGGTGGAGGTGTCGAGGGCGAGCAGTCTCATGGCAGCGTGGGTCAGGACTTCAAGCGGCGCAGAAACCGGGTGGCTTCAGCACGGTCGCGCGTCGCCGGCATCTCCGGCAGGCTGGCGCGGAACACGCGTCCGTAGCCCTTGCCGAGCAGCCGCGGATCGCAGATGACGATCATGCCACGGTCGGTCTCGCTGCGGATGAGGCGGCCGACGCCTTGCTTCAGCGCGAGCACCGCCTCAGGCAGTTGGTAGTCGCGGAAGGCGTTGCCGCCGCTGCGCTGCAGGTGCTCGATGCGCGCCTTGGTGAGCGGGTCGTCGGGCGACGCGAAGGGCAGTTTTTCGATGATGACGAGCCGTAGCGCCTCGCCCTTCACATCGACCCCTTCCCAAAAACTCGCGGTACCGAGCAGCACCGCGTCGCCGTGCTCGCGGAACTCGCGCAGGAGCCGCTCACGCGGCCCCTCGCCCTGCACCAGCAGCGGCCGCTCCACCGCGCCGTCCCAAGTGGCGCGAAGCCGCGCCGCACCCTGCGCCAACGCACGGTGACTGGTGAAGAGCAGGAAGGCGCCGCCGCCCGACGCCTCCAACAATGGGACGCTCGCATCGATCACCGCATCGACATACCCCGGTTGGGCGGGTTCGGGCATCCCCTCGGGCAGGTACAGCATCGCCTGTGAGTTGAAGTCGAACGGGCTCGGGATACGCAGCGTCGGCGCGTCCTCGAGTCCGAGCCGCGTCGCGAAATGCGCGAAATCCTCGCCCACGGACAGCGTCGCGGAGGTGAACACCCAAGCGGCCGGATGCGCCGTGACGAGGCCCCGGAACCGCTCTGAGACATCGAACGGCAGCAGACCGAGCGTGAAACCTCGGACGGCCGTCTCGACCGTGCGCGCGCCGTCGTCGCCGCCCGCCTGGGCGATCCGCTCGAGCACCCCCGCGAGCTCGCCGGCACGCCCCGCCACCGCCGCGATCGCGGGCTGCTGAGAGGCGTCACCCAACGCGACGCCGTACTCGCGCAGCGCCGCCACCAGCGCGAACACTGCGGAATCGAGCTCCTCACCGGCCTCTTCCCAGCGCCGACGGGCCGCACCGCGCGGCAAGGTCGCCAGCACCGCGCCGAGCGCCGCCTCGACCGTGCGGGCCGCAGGCCCGATCTCCGCCAAAGATCCGCCACCGCGCAGCAAGGCCGCCTTGCCCTCCGTCAGCAGCGTCTCGCCCTGCCGCGCCGAGAACTGGGCGCCGAAGAACTGCGTGGCGAGATCCGGCAACTGGTGCGCCTCATCGAGGATCACCGCATCGGCGGAGCCGAGGAGGTCACCGAAACCGTCTTCCTTCAGCGCGAGATCGGCGAGCAGGAGGTGATGGTTGACGATGACGAGGTCCGCCGCCTGCGCGTCGCGCCGTGCCGCCACCACATGACAGCCCGCGTAGTCCGGACAGCGTTGACCCAAGCAGTTGTCGCGGGTCGAGGTGACCTGCGGCCAGATCGACTGGGACTCCGTCATGCCGGGCACTTCGGCGAGATCGCCCGTCTTCGTGATCGCGGACCATGACTCGAGCCGCGCCAGCAACGGCTCGGGCGCCGCGACGCCCTCGAGCACGCGCTGCGAGAGTTGGCGCTTGAGGCGGTAGGTACAAAGATAATTGCTGCGCCCTTTCAGGAGGGCCACCCGGGCGGGACTGCCGAGCGCGCCGGCGACCAACGGCACATCCTTGGCGTAGAGCTGGTCTTGCAGTGTGCGGGTGCCGGTCGAGACCAGCACGCGCCGCCCGGCGAGCAGCGCCGGCACCAGATAAGCGAAGGTCTTGCCGGTGCCGGTACCCGCTTCGACCAAGAGCGCGGTGCGTTGCTCGAGCGCGTCGGTGACCGCCCTCGCCATCTGCAGTTGGGCGCGCCGGGGCCGGAAGCCCGGCAGGCTCCCGGCCAGGGGCCCGTCGGGGCCGAGGATGTCGTCGATATCCTGCATCGCGGGCGGCACGCTAACCGCTGCGCGGCGCCGTGTCGAGCATTGAATCTGAAAGAAAAAACGGGAAATCCGGGCGGACCCCGCGCCGCTCGGACGCGACCTGCGCCACAGCCGGTTATACTGGCGGGTCGTGATATCAAGCCTATCGAAAGGATATCTGATGGCCACCGCACCCCTTGCCCTTCCCGCCCTGTCCGCGATGTCCCCCGCCGTGAGCGAATGGGTCGCCTCGGTACGGCAGCTCACGCAGCCCGAACGGGTCCACTGGTGTGAAGGGTCCGACGACGAGTACCGCGGCCTGATCGCCGAACTCGAAGCGAGCGGCGAACTGCAGAAGCTCAACGAAGCGCACTACCCGAACTGCTTCCTCGCCCGCTCGCATCCGTCGGATGTCGCGCGCGTCGAGCACCTCACCTTCGTCTGCACCACGGACCGGGAAGACGCCGGCCCGAACAACCACTGGATGGCGCCTGCTGACGCCAAGGCCAAGATGCTGGGGCTCTTCGAGGGCTGCATGAAGGGCCGCACGCTTTATGTGGTCCCCTACTGCATGGGCCCCATCGACTCGCCCTACTCGCGCTGCGGCGTCGAGATCACCGACAGCGCCTATGTCGTCATCAACATGATCCTGATGACCCGCGCGGGCCGCCCGGCGCTCGAGCGCATCGCTCGCGAGGGCAGCTTCGTGAAGGGCCTGCACTCCACGGGCGAGCTCGACCCGGACCGCCGCTTCATCATGCATTTCCCCGAAGACCTCTCGATCATGAGCTTCGGCAGCGGCTACGGCGGCAACGCCCTGCTCGGCAAAAAGTGTCATGCGCTGCGCATCGCGAGCTACCAAGCCCGTAACGAAGGCTGGCTCGCCGAGCACATGCTCATCGTCGGCCTCACGAGCCCGCAAGGGGAGACGCACTATGTCGCGGCGGCGTTCCCGTCGGCCTGCGGCAAGACCAACCTCGCGATGTTGATCCCACCCGAGACGATGCCGGGCTGGAAGGTCACGACCGTGGGCGATGACATCGCCTGGCTGCACCCCGGCCCGGATGGCCGTCTGTACGCGATCAACCCCGAGGCCGGTTACTTCGGCGTGGTGCCCGGCACCAACCGCAAGACCAACCGCAACGCCTTCGAGATGATCCAGCGCGACACGCTGTTCACCAATGTCGGTCTCACCGCCGACCACCAGCCCTGGTGGGAAGGCCTCGACACCGGGGCGCCGGTGATCGACTGGCAGGGCCGCCCCTACGACCCCGCCAACGGCCCTGCCGCGCAGCCCAACTCGCGCTTCACCGTATCCGCCAAGCGCAACCCGAGCTACGCGCCGGAGGCCGACAGCCCGCGCGGCGTGCCGATCTCCGCGATCATCTTCGGCGGCCGTCGCCGTGGCGTCGCGCCGCTGGTGTACGAAGCGCGTGATTGGAGCCATGGTGTGCTGGTCGGCGCTTCGGTCGCCTCCGAGACCACCGCCGCCGCCATCGGTCAGGCCGGCGTGCTGCGCCGCGACCCGATGGCCATGAAACCCTTCGCCGGCTACAACTACGGCGACTACTGGGCGCATTGGCTCGCCATGGGCGCGAAGCTCAAGCACCCGCCCAAGATCTACCATGTGAACTGGTTCCGTCGCGATGCCGACGGCAAGTTCCTCTGGCCGGGCTTCGGCGACAACCTGCGCGTGCTCGAGTGGATCATCGACCGCTGCAGCGGCAAAGCCGGCGCACAAGAGACCGCCATCGGCAACCTGCCGCGCCCGGAGGACCTCGACCTTGCGGGTCTCGACCTCGCGCCGGGCGTGCTCGCACAGCTGCTGTCGGTGCAAGCCGAGGAGTGGCGCGACGAAGCGGCCGACATCGAGAAGTATCTGGACGAGTACGGCAGCCGTACCCCCGCCGCGCTGCGCGCGCAGGTCCAGGCCTTGCGCGCCCGTCTCGGATGAAGATCCCGCCGCCACAGATCACGCGCGCGGCGGTCGCGACGCTCGCCGGGTTGTGGCTCGCGACCGCCACCCTTTCGGGTTCCGCAACGGCTGAGACCCCGTCACGCAGCGTCGAGGTCAGACCGACGAAGGCAGCGCTCAAGAGCGCCGCACAACTGCGCGATCAAGCGCTCAAGAGCGACGAGGCGCTGCAGCTCCTCACCGCGCTCACCACCGAGGTCGGTCCGCGGTTCGCAGGCACCCCGGGCGATCTCGCCGGGGTCGAATGGACACGCCGCAAACTCGTCGACCTCGGCTTCACCGAGGTGCGTACGCCCGAAGTGATCGTCCCGCGCTGGGTGCGCGGCGAGGCGAGCGCCGAGGTGCTCGCGCCCTACCCGCAGCCGATGGTCACCGTCGCGATCGGCGGCAGCATCGGTACCGCCGATGAGGGCCTCATCGCGCCGGTCGTGATGGTCAAAGACCTTGCGGCGTTGCAGGCGCTGCCCGCCGGTGCCGTCAAAGGCAAGATCGTCTTCTTCGCGGGCCGTACCGAACGCACCCGCGACGGCAGCGGCTACGGCAAGGCCGTGCGCTCGCGCACCGAGGGACCGAGTGCCGCGGCGGCATCGGGCGCCGTCGGCGTCGTCGTGCGCTCCATCGGCACCAGCACGAACCGCATCGCGCACACCGGCACCCTCTCCTACAACATCGGCGCACCGCGCATCCCGGCGCTCGCTGTATCCAACCCCGACGCCGACATGCTCGAGCGCCAGTTCGCGAGCGGTCGTGAGGTCAGCCTGCGCATGCGGGTCACGGCCCGTGACCTGCCGCAGGTACGCTCCGCCAATGTGATCGGCGACCTGCGTGGCACCGACCTCGCCGAGGAGATCGTGCTGGTCGGCGGTCACCTCGACACCTGGGATCTCGGCATGGGCGTGCAGGACGACGGCGTGGGCGTCGCCATCGCGATCGCCGCGGCGCGCCTCGCCGCTCAGATGACGCCACGGCCCCGCCGCAGCATCCGCGTGGTCGCGTTCGCCAACGAAGAATTCGGGCTCTCGGGCGCGGCGCGTTATCCCGCGGACGAAGGCGACGAGTCGGTCGGCAAGCACGCCTTCGCCATGGAAGCGGATCTCGGTGACGGCCCGGTCTGGAAGATCGGTGGGCGCGTGCCGCCCGCGCACTGGCCGCTCATCGAAGGCATCCACGGCGTCGTGAAGGGTTTGGGCGTGGAGCTCGGGGACAACACCTCGAACGGCGGCGCAGATCTCGGCCCGCTGCGTCGCCGCGGCGTGCCGGTGCTGGCGCCGGCGCTCGACGCGACCACCTACTTCGACATCCACCACACCGTGAACGACACGCTCGACCAAGTGGACCCCGCGCACCTGCGGCAGTCCGTCGCGGTGTTCGCGGTGGCGATCTATCTGTCCGCGATGGCGGACGGCCCGGTGGAGCGCTTGCCGACCGACCCCGCTACGCGCTGAGCACGGTCGCCGCTCAGGCGGCCTCGTTGTAGGCAAGTTCCGCGGCGCGCCGGATCAGCTCCGGCCCCGCATCGCGCTCACGCGCGCCCTCGGAGAGCATCCGCCGGTACTCGCGCGCACCGGGGGTATGGCTCACGAGCCCGAGCAGGTGGCGCGTGATCGCCGGAAGCCGCTCACCCCGCGACATCTCGCGCTCGGCGTATACGGCCATGCGCTCGAGCTGCGATGCGATGGAGGGCGTACGGTAGTCCGGCTCGATGGCCTCGTAGATCTCGCCCAGCACCATCGGTCGATGGTAGGCCTCGCGACCGATCATGACCCCATCCGCCCACTCGAGCGCCTCGACGCAGGGTGCGGCGGTGCGCAGCCCGCCGTTGAGCATCACCGGCAGGTCAGGGAAATCTTCTTTGAGCCGCCGTACGATGTCGTAGCGCAGCGGCGGGATCTCGCGGTTGTCGGCCGGCGACCAGTTGCCGAGCACCGCGCGGCGCGCATGCACGATGGCGCAGTCGACGCCCACTGCACGGATCGCGACCAAAAAATCGGCCAGGCGGTCGTAGTCCGCCTCGTCGAAACGCTGCATGGCCAGGGCGAGGTCCGACTGCCCCGAGCGCAGCGTGCCGATGCGCATCTTGACGGTGACCGGGATGTCGACGACCTCGCGCATCGCCGCGACACAGTCCGCCACCAACGACGGCTCGTTCATGAGGCACGCACCGAACGCGCCTTTTTGGACCTTGTCGGAGGGACAGCCGCAGTTGAGGTTGATCTCGTCGTAGCCCCACTCCGCGCCGTAGCGCGCAGCGGCGGCGAGGTAATCCGGTTCGCAGCCGCCCAACTGCAGCGCGACGGGGTGTTCTTCCGAGGAGAACTCGAGCAACCGGTCCCGCTCGCCACGCAAGATCGCCGAGGCGGTGACCATCTCCGTGTAGAGGAGCAGGTCCGGCGCGAAGCCACGCAGGAAATAGCGGCAGTGCCGGTCGGTCCAATCCATCATCGGGGCGACCGACACGCGTCGGTCGAGGAAACCCGGAGAAGTCATCGTGAGCCTTTCACGCCGCGTCTGTTGATCAAGTGGCGCAACGATATTTTATCACGCGCACGGGTCAGTGTGACGGGTCGCCCACCCGGTCCACCCGCTCCACCCGCACGCCCTCGGCACGCAACCGCTCGACCAAGCCCTCGGCGCCGAGCAGATGGCCTGCGCCCACGGCCACGAAATCGGTGCCGCTGCCTTCGAGCTCCTGCAGCAGGGTCGCCACCCACGCCTCGTTGCGGCGCACGAACAGCACCTCGAACAATTCAGGGTATGCCCGGCGCATATCGTCGTTGACCAGACCGGCCAGGGTCTCGAGATCGCCTTGTAACCAAGCCGCCGCGAGCGCGTCGACCATCGTGGCCGCGCGTGCGGCTTCGTCGATCGATTCGAGCAGCATCTGCATCTGCAGCGGCTCAGAGAGCCCGGCCAGGAGATCCACCTGCTGCTCCGCCGTCTCGAGGGCGCGCATCTTCTTGCCTTGGACACCGCCCATCGCACCGACACCGCGATCGACACCAGCGGCCGGGTCGTAGCCCGCCCGCATCACCGGCGCCAGCGACAGCGTGAGCCCGGCGAGCCATGGGCGCATCCGCTCGATGGCTTGGCGGGACAGGCCGTAGGTCTGGAGCGTCGCATCCAATCGCTGCGCCTGTTCGGGGGTCAATCGGCCCGACAACGGTTCGTCATCGGGCGCCATGCCGCGCTCACGCATCAGTCGCTGGGCGTCCGCCATGCCGTCCGGGGACATCTCGACTTCGGTCCAGATCTCCTCCGATCGCGCGAGCGCCGCCTCGATCGCCGGCGTGCTCCAAGCATCGCCGGGTTTGAGGACATGCAGCGTACCGAAGAGGTACATCGTCGAATCCGCATCGCGCGCGACGAACAGCGCCGGGTTCGGTGCAGGCCGCGCTGCAGGCACCACGAATCGATCGTCCGCCATCGCCTGATCGAGCTCGAAGTCGGTCCAGAAGATCTCGTTCTGGATGACGCCCGCGTAGTAGAGCCGAACCCGCCCGGGCTGCACCCAGGACACGCCGGGCTTGCGGAAGAAATCCGAATACAAACGCTCGTGCCAACCGCGCGCGGTCTCGAAGCCGAGCCGCAGGATGGCGAAATCGTCCTTGGCCATCGAGAAGGTCGTCGCCTGCCCCGAGGGATCGGTGATGCGCACCACATGCACCGCTCGGCCCTCGACCGTATCGTCCGCGAGGCGCTCTTGCCGGAAGCCGGGCTCCAGCGCGAAGCGGATCACACCGAACCCGAAATTTTCGGACCATTGCCGGTCGGCCTCGGATGGAGGTTGCGGGCCGTCCAGGGTGTAGGAACGCTGCCCGTCGAAGGTGATGAGGCGCACGCGCTTGCCCTCATGCCAGGATTCGATGCGCACCTTTCCGTCGGCGGCGTGCGCAGCGCCTTTCTGCGCCGGATACACCCGCCACATCTCGTAGCGTTCGTGCCGCTCCGGGCCCTGCGGCGTGTAGAAGACCGCATGACCTCGCATCAGCAGCGTGCGCGGGTGGACCCAAGTCTCACCGCCCGCCGCGGCCTGCGCCTGCGCGATGATCTCGCGGGGCGTGAGCGTTCCTGCATCACTGCCATCGGCTGCAGCAGAGGCGGACGACACCCACAGCGCCAGCAGGATCATCGAGGCGAACTGCAACATGCTCTTGCTCCGCATCCACCGTCCTCCCTGTGGCCCACCGAGCCCGTATCCGGCCAAGATACCGCAGGCCGAGGGTATGATGGCGTATGGAGATGTCCTCGCCCGATTTCTGGATCGCCCTCGGCCAGATCATCATGATCGACATCCTGCTGGGGGGCGACAACGCGGTCGTCATCGCCCTCGCCTCACGCCGCCTGCCCGACGCGCAGCGTAAAAAGGCCATCTTCTGGGGGATGTTCGGCGCCGTGGCGTTGCGCGTGGTGCTGATCTTCTTCGCGCTGCAACTCTTGAAGATCCCTTTCCTGAAGATCATCGGCGGCCTGCTGCTGCTCTACATCGGCATCAAGCTGCTGATGCCGCAGGACGAGGGCGGCGGCCACGACATCGACGCCAGCACGCATCTCTTCGGCGCCGTGAAGACCATCGTCATCGCCGACGCTGTGATGAGCGTCGACAACGTCATCGGCATCGCCGGCGCCGCCAAGGACCACCTCGGTCTCGTGATCTTCGGCCTGTTGTTCAGCATCCCCATCATCATCTGGGGCAGCCGCTTCGTGCTCACACTGATGGACCGCTTCCCGCTCGTCATCGTGTTCGGCGCGGCGCTGCTCGGCTGGATCGGCGGCGGCATGATCGTCGACGATGTCGTGCTGAAGGAGTGGGCGACGCCCTACGGCGCGCCACTGCACTACGGCGCTGCGGTTGCGGGCGCAGTCTTCGTGGTCGCTGTCGGCAAGCTGCTCGCCCGGCGCGCCCCGGTGTCGGCTGCACACACGCCGCTCGTGGACCTCGCGTCGCAGGATATCGCGACGCCTGCCGAACCCACGCCGATCAACAAGCCCTCCGACCCGTCCTGAGGATCCCGCCATGCTGACGCTGCTTTTGCCTGTCGACGGTTCCGAGTACTCCGACCGCGCGCTCGATTACGCGATCGCCCGCGCCGCCACAACCCGCGACACCGTCCATGCGCATGTCCTCACCGTGCAAGCACCCATCGTCACGGTGAATGTGAAGCTCTTCGTGAGCCAGGACAGCCTGCAGACCTACTACCGCGAGGAAGGCACGAAGATCCTCGAACCCGCGCTCGCGAAGCTCGCCGCCGCCGGGCTCTCGGCCGAGCCGCACATCGGCGTCGGCGACGCCGGCAAGGTGGTCGTGGATTACGCGGTGGAGAAGGCCGTCGACGAGATCATCATGGGCAGCCACGGACGCGGCGTACTCGCCGGCGCCCTCGTCGGCTCGGTCGCGCAGAAAGTGGTGCACCTCTCGCCGGTGCCGGTGGTGCTGGTCAAATAGCGTCGCGCTCAGCCGCCGCGCAGCTCAGCCGCCGCGCAGCTCCGCCAACTGTTGCCACAGATCGCTCAGGTGCTCCTGCCAGAAGCGCGGGCTCGTGAACCAAGGGAACGCGCGCGGGAACGCCGGGTCTTCCCAGCGCGCCGCGATCCATGCCGCGTGGTGCACCATGCGCAACGCCCGCAGCGGCTCGATGAGATCGCGCTCCCACTCGTCGATGGCATGGAACTGCCGATAGCCGCTAGTCAACTCGTTCCATTGGCCTTCGCGCTCGTCGGGCGTGCCGGAGAGGAACATCCAAAGATCCTGGATGCGCGGCCCCATCATGCAATCATCGAGGTCGACGAACACCGGCCCCTGCTCGCGCCACAGGATGTTGCCGAGGTGACAGTCGCCGTGCAGCCGGATGCGACCGACCGGGCCGATGCGTTCGATCGCCTCATCGACGGCCTCCAGCAACGCCGCCGAGGCCTCGGCGTATTTGTCGGCCGTCGTCTCCTCGAGCAGCGGCGAGGACAACAGCGCATCGCGGGCCTGCCAACCGAGCCGCTCGCTGCTGAGCGTCACCCGATGGCGGAACGGGACCTTCGCACCGATCGCATGCATCCGGCCGAGCGTACGACCGATGAGCTGCAGCGAGTCCTGCGCATCGATCTCGACCGCACGCGCGGCGAGTCGCGGGAACACCGCATAACGCAGGCCTTCGTGCCGGTGCAGCGTGGCATCTGCGAAGCGTTGCGGTGCGGCGACGGGCAGGTCGGCGGCGGCGAGTTCCTCGGTGAAGGAGTGCTCTTCGAGCAACTGCGCATCGCTCCAGCGTCCGGGACGATAGAACTTCAGCACCAATGTGCCGTGCGAGGCCGAACCGATCTGGTAGACCCGGTTTTCATAGGAGTTGAGGGCGAACAGCCGACCGTCGCACTCGATCCCGAGGCGCTCGGCGGCCGCCAGCACTTCATCGGGGGAGAGTCGCGCGAAGGGTTGCGCGTCGGAGGTCGCGACCATCACGCACTCTAGCATGCAGCCGGACTACAATCGGCGCATGGCGAACACAGTCGGCACAGCACAGCCCCTGCGATCCGGCATCCTCGTCACCGGCGGCGCGGGCTACATCGGCAGCCACACGGTGCTGCAACTGCGCGAGCGCGGCGAGCGCGTGGTGGTGCTCGACGACCTCAGCACCGGCTTCCGCCAGGCCGTACTCGACACGCCGCTCGTGTTGGGCGATGTCGCCGATATCGCGCTCGTCACGCGGGTGCTGCGCGAGCACGACGTCGACACCGTACTGCATTTCGCTGCGGCGCTCAGCGTCCCGGAGTCCGTGCGCGACCCGCTCAAATATTACGGCAACAACACCGCCGGCACGCGCGCGCTGCTCGCGGCCTGCACCGCCCACGGCGTCTCGCAGTTCGTGTTCTCCTCGACGGCGGCCGTGTACGGCATCCCCGACGGCGGACGCGCCGGTGAAGACCACCCCACCCGCCCCATCAACCCCTACGGTCGCTCGAAACTCGTGACCGAGTGGATGCTGCGGGATGTCGAGACTGCGGCGGGGGCGACGGGAGCGTTGCCGCTGCGCCATGTCGCCCTGCGCTATTTCAATGTCGCGGGCGCCGAGGGCTCTGGCCGCATCGGCCAGTCGCGGCGCGATGCCTTCCACCTCGTGCATGTCGCTGCAGAGCATGTCGTCGGCCAGCGCGACCATGTCGCGATCTTCGGCACCGACTACCCGACGGCCGACGGCACCGCCGTGCGCGACTACCTGCATGTCGAAGACCTCGCGCGCGCGCATCTCGATGCGCTCGACTACCTGCGCCGCGGCGGCGAGTCGACCACGCTCAATGTCGGCTACGGCCACGGGTACAGCGTGCGCGAGGTGCTCGCAGCCGTGGCGCGCGCCGCGGGCCAGCCGCTCACCCTGCGCGAAGGCCCACGCCGCGCCGGCGATCCGCCGGAACTGGTGTCCGAGGCTTCCGCCATCCGCCGCGTGCTCGGCTGGCAGCCGCAGCGCGACGACCTCGATCTCATCGTCCGCAGCGCGATCGACTGGGAACGCAAGCTCCCGCGGCTCGGGTGGCGATGAGCCGGACGCACGCGGAGCTCAAGGCACGACAGCGCGCCGAGCGGCACACCCATGCCGAGGGTCTCGCGTTCCGCGTTCATCGCGCGCTGAGTTGGCTCGAGCGTGCGGCGATGGAGGTCGGCCCTGCGGGGACTGCGGGCGATGGTGACCCCGACGCGCAGTTCATCTTCCTCTGGATCGCCTTCAACGCCGCCTACGCCACCGAGATCACGGACGCGCACCGCGATGGCGAACAGAGCGCGTTCAACGCGTTCCTCGGCGTGCTGCTGGAACTCGACGGCCAGAACCGCCTTGCTGACCTCGTCTGGACGCAGTTCCCCGGCCCCATCCGCGGCCTGCTGGACAACAAGTTCCTCTACCGTGACTACTGGAACGCGCACAACGGCCGACTCCCGCCGGAGGCCTGGAAGCCGCGCTTCGAGGCGGCCAAGGCGCACGCCAACAAGGCGCTTGGTCGCGGCGACACCCTCGCGGTGCTCGGCGTCACGCTCGATCGCATCTACACCTTGCGCAACCAACTGGTGCACGGCGGCAGCACCTGGAACGGCACCGTGAACCGCGAGCAGGTGCGCGACTGTGCACGGTTCATGTCCGCGCTCGTGCCCGTGATCATCGAGATCATGATGGATCATCCGCGGACCGTCTGGAGCGGCGCGGTGTACCCGGTGGTCGCGGACTAGCATCGCGATCTCGCGCGATTTCTGCGCGATTCGCCCAGATTCAAGGCTCGGCGAAACCGACGCGGCTCGATAGCCTCGTCCGGGCTTGACACCACCTATTTTCGTCACTACATTAATGATGGACATCACCTACGATCCGGTGAAACGGCAGCGCACGCTCGAAGAGCGCGGCCTAGACTTCGAGGATGCGTCGATCGTGTTCTCAGGCATCACGTTCGAGGTGGTCGATACACGACGCGACTATGGCGAAGAACGGCGGATCTGCTTCGGCCGTCTTGCTGGCCGGATCCTGGTGGTCGGATTCGTACAGCGTGGCGAAGTGCGCCATGTGTTCAGCATGAGGAA
>ERZ888423.16-NODE-16-length-140886-cov-27.045537_pt1 | contig 140886 bp, 138 predicted proteins | sample MGYA00520523_ERZ888423 | MGnify/ENA primary metagenome ERZ888423 (study PRJEB32303, sample SAMEA104408611) | aquatic metagenome | biome: Brackish water; feature: Pelagic; material: water | place: Baltic Sea | collected 2014-06-08T10:24:00 | depth 30,27 m ...
CTGCAGCGAAGCGCAAGCCAGCTGCTAAGAAGACTGCAGCTAAGAAGCCAGCAGCTAAGAAGACTGCAGCGAAGCGCAAGCCAGCTGCTAAGAAGACTGCAGCTAAGAAGCCAGCAGCGAAGAAGACTGCAGCAAAGCGCAAGCCAGCTGCTAAGAAGACTGCAGCTAAGAAGCCAGCAGCGAAGAAGACTGCAGCAAAGCGCAAGCCAGCTGCTAAGAAGACTGCAGCGAAGCGCAAGCCAGCTGCTAAGAAGACTGCAGCGAAGCGCAAGCCAGCTGCGAAAAAAGCAGTAGCAGCGAAGAAGCCAGCACGTCGTAAGACTGCAAAGCGTAAGGCAGCTGCAAAGTAGTAATTTCTTTCAATAGTAAAAAACCCCACTCTTCGGAGTGGGGTTTTTTATTTGTCAAAGATTTAGAAAATCTTCGTTTTCAATTAACTTTCAGTTTTTGGAAACTACCCAGCGAACTGAAGATTCCAGGTCCGGGTATTTGAAGCGAAAGCCTGAGGCCAAAAGCTTGGTTGCGGTCATCTTTTGACTGACAAGAAGTAGCTCTCTGGCGGCCTCGCCAATTAGCAGGTTCATGGCAAATTCAGGGACCCTGAACCAGGCCGGTCGGCCAAGCTCTTTAGCCAGGGCCCGAACCATCTGCTCGCAGGTCGCGGGCTCCGGAGCACTCAGGTTGAATGGCCCGTGGGCGGTTGGAGTATTTATCAAATGAATGATTGCAGCGGCCTCGTCGACCAAGTTGATCCAAGCCCAGTATTGTTTTCCAGAACCCAGCGGCCCACCAACAAAGAGTTTGATTAGTGGAACCAGTCGTCCTAGGGCACCAAGCTTTCGACTCATGACGAGTGTGGTGCGAGCCAGCACCACTCGGGTTCTAGCTTTGTGAGCTTCCAGCTCCCAGTCGTTAGCAAGATCCGATAGAAAACCCTCACCCTTCGGGCTGTCTTCAGTTAGCCACAGATTGCCACCTTCGCCATAAAAGCCTGACGCCGATCCACTAACTAGAACCTTCGGTGGGTTCTTGGATGCGTTGATGGCATCGACCAGGGTCTTGGTTGAGTTGATTCTCGAGTCCACTATTTCCCGCTTGTATCTGCTGGTCCAGGGGATACGACCGGTGGTAGCACCAGCTAGATTCACAACAGCGTCAATAGTTTCCATAACTTCTGGATCAATCTCCAATGAAGAAGGGTTCCAGCTGATTTCATCGCTGGCTTTGGCTTTGCGGCGCACTAACTTCAATGGTTCGTGACCAGCCGCTTTAAGTTGGCTGTATAGCTCAGTGCCTACTAATCCACTTGCTCCCGAGATTAGAACTCTCATGGTTTCCCCAGCTTTGATTGACGGTAATAGTTCAAGACTCTCATAGAATATTCCAAGATGAAACAATGCCCCCGGGGGCCTGAGATTATGGGGTAATTGTGCAAGAAGCTGTAATGGTTGTAGACCCATGGGTCTGGTATCTATCCGTTGGCATCATCAGCCTCGTGATTCTTGTGGACCTAATCGTCCAAATCAAAAAGCCTCACGAGCCCACCTTCAAGGAATCGGCTATCCAGTCCACTATCTATGTTGGCTTGGCGCTGATGTTCACCTTCTTGGTGACCGAGGTATGGGGTTCTCAATTTGGCGGCGAATACCTAGCCGGCTTCATTACTGAAAAATCGCTTTCGGTCGATAACCTATTTGTCTTCCTCGTGATTTTCACTAAGTTTGCAGTCCCAAGAAAGCTCCAGAGCGAGGCCCTTCTTGTGGGTATCATCCTGGCCCTGATTCTGAGGGGTATCTTTATCTACCTGGGAGCCGCCGCTATTGAGAACTTCAGCTGGGTTTTCTACATCTTTGGCTTCTTCCTGCTTTACACCGCAGCCCTGCTGATTTGGGACACCCTAAAAGCAGATCACGAAGACAAGGTGCCAGGCGGAAAGGTTATTGCCTTCATCAAGCGCCGGTTCAGGTCCGTGGACGAGTATCACGGAACCAAGCTAACTATTGTCCAGAAGGGCCAGCGCTATATCACCCCACTGCTACTTGTGATGATTGCGATCGGCCTCACCGACCTGCTGTTCGCCCTGGATTCGATCCCTGCTGTCTATGGTCTAACCAAAGAGCCATACATTGTCTTTATGGCAAACGCCTTTGCACTACTTGGCCTAAGACAGCTCTACTTCCTATTGAGTGGTCTGATGGAAAGACTGAAGTACTTAGGAGTCGGGCTTTCAATCATTCTTGCCTGGATTGGTGTGAAGCTTGTAATTCACGCTCTGCACAAAAACGAACTTCCGTTTATCAACGGTGGAGAGTACGTGAAGGCTGTTCCTGAAATCTCCACTGAGCTTTCTCTTGGGGTAATCATTACCACCTTGGTTATCACGACCGTGGTGAGCTTGATTGCCACCAGCAACGAAAAAACCTCTAAGAAGAAAAAGAGTTTCAAGAAGTCTAGCTAGGAACTAAAAGGCCCAAACACTGGATTCCAACTTTGAATGGTTCGAGATCCGATACATCCTGCTATGTCGAATGGGTCGTTATCTAATAACTTTGCAAGCTCTTCTGCCGATTCACTTCTAAAAATAAGTAGCGCCTCAGGTGTATCCACCATTGGCCCAGAGGCTAGAAGAATCTTTTGTTCCAAAAGCTCTGAAAGCCAGACCCTATGGATAGGTCTTATTTCATCAATCTGTTTGGTGGGAGCTGTGTAAAGGTAAGTGACTGCGAAGATGGGCATTTTTCAATCCTACTTTGGCGGTTTTAGATCCAGCTGGGAAGCCACATCCTCAGCTGCCACTGATCAAAAGGCATCACCAGGCCGATGTTCACCGGCAAGAAAAAGATCGAGACCAAAGTGGCTAAGACAAAGAATCCAATAACCAAAGCCTTGGCCAATTTGGTGTTACCAATTGCTCGGTAAAGAATCTGCATCACTAGAACCAGCCCAAGAATCATCCACGGTAGAAAGCTAACCGCGTAGAACTGAAATACCGTTCTCTCGGGAATCAATAGCCAAGGTAGGTACAAAGCCCCTACCCCCAATAACACCAGGCCAATAACCCTCTCCCTGGTTCTTAGATACCTATAAGCCAAATACAAAAGCGCTGCGGTTGCGAACACCCAGATCAGGGGATTACCCAAAGCGGTGATTGCCGAAGAGCACGTCTCAGATTCGCAGCCCATTTGCCCAGCAGAGTATGTCTCGTAGAAGAATGCAGTGGGGCGAAGTCCCAGTAGCCAAGTAATCGGGTGAGATTGGTAAGAGTGATCTTCTGACAAGTTGATGTGGAAGCCATAAATGACTTCGTGATAATTCCAAAGCGATTGAGCCCAGCTAGGCAGAGCTCCAAAAATACCCGGCAAAAAGTTATCTTCTGCCCAAGTCCTTGAGTAACCCCCCGAGGAGTTGATCCAACCCAACCAACTTGCAAGGTAGGTAGCCACCGCAACTGGAACAAGGTTTAGAAAAGAAATTACCCCTTGAGCTAAAAGTCCACTTCGAAACCAGGACTTTTCTTCAGAAACCCTGCGAAGTAGTAATTCCGAAAAAGCCACATACAGTCCAATTGCTGCCAACAAATAAAGACCAGACCACTTGATGGCGCTAGCGGCTCCAAGAGCCACTCCTGCTAGCACTAGCCAAGGCCTAAACCAGAGCAGGGTGGTTTTTCCTTGCTGGATGGCGTATCCAATTCTGAGTCTTGACTGCTTGTTATCAATCAGGAAAAACAAGAAACCTAGCAGGAGGAAAAAAGTAAGCGGGGCATCCAGCAGTGCAGTGCGGGACATGGTGATCGCCATGCCATCTATCGCCAGCAAGAATCCCGCCGCAAGAGCTAGATTTGTCGAACGAAAGAGCCTGTAAGCAACAAGCATCAATAGGGCAACGGTAGCTATGCCCAATAGGGCAGTGGAGATTCGCCAGCTAGCTGCGTTATCAGGCCCAAATAGCCACATTCCAGAGGCGATCAACCACTTGCCAAAAGGAGGGTGCACCACAAAAGCCGGGTCAGTTAGGTACGAGTAGACATCACCAGATTCGAAGACTGTGTTGGCACCTTCGGGCCAGTTCTTCTCGTGGCCCTCACGTGCAAGCGATAGCGCGTCCTTGACGTAATAGGTCTCGTCGAATACCAGCTTTTGCGGGAAGCCTAAGTTCCAAAGCCTGGTTACCGAAGCGACTGCGAGCACAAAAAAGAAACCTAGGTATTCCAAGACCTTTTTGCTTCCCCGCAACTTCGTCATACGCCCATGCTAATCAAGAGCGCGCCTTGGCATCTGACACAATGAAGTGGTGCTTATTCTGGCTGGAACACCCATTGGAAACATAGGAGACGCCTCGGCTAGGCTCCTTGTTACTTTGCAGCAGGCACAGGTGATTGCCGCCGAGGACACCAGGAGCTTACTAAAGCTAGCCAATCACCTTGGCATAAAACTAAATGCAGAACTAATCAGCCTGAACGAACAAAACGAATTACAAAAACTAGATCGCTTGGTTGAAATTGCCTCAACAGGAAATCTAGTTTTGGTGAGCGACGCGGGAATGCCAACCATCAGCGACCCTGGCTTTGCGCTAGTTCGTGCCTGTAGTGAACAGGGTGTTGAAATACAGGTTGTGCCAGGGCCATCTTCTGTAATCGCCGCACTTGCTGTTTCAGGGCTTTCCACCGACCGCTTCAGTTTCGAAGGATTCATTCCAAGAAAATCGGGTGAGAGGAAAAAGTACTTTCAAAAGTTAGTTTCAGAGGCAAGGACCATGATCTTTTTTGAATCGCCTCACCGTATTACCGAATCCCTAGAAGATGCCGAAGCAGTCTTTGGTGGCGAGAGGAAAGCATCATTATCTAGAGAGCTAACAAAAAAGTTTGAGGAGACGCTTAGGGGCACCTTGGCAGAACTCTCCGATCTCGCCAAAGATCTAAAAGGTGAAATGGTGCTAGTTGTTGCTGGGGCAGAGCAGACCCAGATAGCGCCAGAAGGCTTGGTCGCAAAGGTCCTGGAGCTTAGGGCTCAAGGTAGTTCACTAAAGGAAGCCGCTAGGGCTGTTGCGAGTGAATACGGAGCTTCGACATCCGAGCTTTACGACCTAGCTCTCAAGAGCAAGCCTTGAAGTTCGCCCCGTTAAGCTTGTAGACATGTCCAGTGTGAGCCCAGCGGGTAAAGCGTTTTTTGTTACGACCCCGATTTTTTACGTCAATGACGCTCCACATATCGGCCATGCCTACACCGAGGTAGCTGCCGACGTCCTGGCTCGCTGGCATCGTCAAAAAGGCAGTAATTCCTTCCTGCTAACCGGAACCGACGAACACGGTGAAAAGATCCTTCGAACCGCTACCGCCAATAACCAAACCCCACAGGCTTGGGCGGACAAGCTGGTGCACGATTCCTGGCTACCAATGCTTGAAACCTTGGATATCAACAATCAGGACTTTATTCGAACCACCGAACCTAGGCACAAAAAGAACGTCCAGACCTTCTTACAAAACCTTTACGACAAGGGCTTTATCTACCAGGGCTCCTACGAGGGTAACTACTGTGTTGGCTGCGAGGAGTTCAAGACCGATTCAGACCTAGTTGAAGGCACCGGTGAATTTGCCAAGAAGATGGTTTGCGCCATTCATTCCAAGCCGGTTGAGAGGCTCGAAGAAACAAACTACTTTTTCAAACTGAGTCAGTTCCAGCAACCACTACTTGATTACTACCAGCAGAATCCAAAGTTCATTCAGCCAGAAGCGGCCCGCAACGAAGTTATCTCATTTGTTTCAAGAGAGCTCACTGACCTTTCAATTTCCAGATCCAAAGACAAATTTGATTGGGGAATTGATATCCCTTGGGACACCGATCACGTCATCTATGTCTGGTTTGATGCTCTGCTGAATTACATAACTGCTATTGGTTACGGCGAAGACGAAGCTAAGTTGAATTCACTTTGGCCAGCTTCGGTTCAAGTGGTAGGAAAAGACATCCTTAGATTCCACGCAGTCATTTGGCCCGCCATGCTGATGGCTGCGGAACTAAAGCCTGCCGAGAAAGTCTTTGCCCATGGTTGGTTACTAGTTGGTGGCGAAAAGATGTCGAAATCAAAGCTGACCGGAATCGCTCCAACTCAGATAACTGATGTTTTTGGATCTGACGCCTTCCGTTACTACTTCATGAAGGCAATCGCTTTTGGTCAAGACGGATCGTTTTCTTGGGAGGATTTATCTGCTCGCTACCAGGCGGAGCTTGCAAATGGTTTTGGAAATCTCGCTTCAAGAGTTGTTGCCATGGTGCACCGATACTTTGATGGGGTAATCCCGGCAGCTGAATCAATAACCGATGCCGACAAAAGGATTCAAGAAACGGCAGCCAACAGCATTCGCCAAGCCGATGCCGCCATGGACGATGTCGCTATCCAGGATGCTCTGCTTGCCATTTGGGAGCTAGTGGATGGGCTCAATGTCTATCTGACCGAGCAGGAGCCTTGGATTCTTGCCAAGGATGAGGCCAATAAAGCCCGCCTCGGAACGATTTTGTATACCTCGTTAGAGGGCCTTAGGACTCTGGCTGTTGCGCTAACGCCATTTATTCCAAAAGCAACAGCCAAGCTTTGGGCCTCAATTGGTCACGAACTCGGCGATCTAGAATCCCAGCCCTTGCTTGAAGCCGCCAGCTGGAATCAACTGGTAGCTGGCAAGAAGATCAACGAGCTTGAGTCGCTGTTTCCTAGGGTTGAGCAAGAAGATCGGGAATAGTTCGTAAACGTGAGCGAGCACATAAGACAGCGGCAGCTGCAAGATGCTGATGGCACCAGACAAAAGCTAAGCTACCCAGATTTACCGGAACCACTTCTTGTTGGCACCTACGATAACCACACCCATCTCGAGATAGCAGATGGCGATCAGCCGATGAACTACCAAGATCATTTGACCCTGGCAAACCAGGTCGGGATACTCGGAGCGGTTCAAGTTGGTGTGACGCTGGAAAGCTCCAAATGGAGTGCTGAGGTTGCCGCAAAAGAATCTAGGTTGCTAGCTGCAGTCGCCATTCACCCCAATGAGGCTGCAAGGTATGAAACTAGGGAGGCTCTTGACTTTGATATCGAAGGGATTGCCGCTCTAGCCGGTCAAGAAAGAGTCCGAGCAATTGGCGAAACTGGTTTGGACTTTTTTAGAACCGAATCTGAACAGGGTAAATCATTTCAACAGCACTCATTTGAAAGACACATTCAAATTGCTAAGGATTTTAGTCTTGCACTGCAGATTCACGATCGAGATGCGCACGAGCAAGTGGTGGAGACTCTCCAAAGAGTTGGCGCTCCAGAGAAAGTTGTGTTTCACTGCTATTCGGGAGATTTAGAGCTTGCGAAAATATGTGCAGAGCATGGTTGGTACACGTCATTTGCTGGAAACATAACCATCAAAAGAAATCAAAACCTTAGGGACTCTCTCAAGCACATGCCCAAAGAGCTGATTCTTGTTGAGACAGATGCTCCATTTTTGACTCCTGAACCATTACGTGGCAGACCAAATGCCCCTTACCTGGTTCCAATCACTGTGAGATTCATGGCCGCGCAGCTAGACATGGATGCCAATGAGCTTTCTGGGCAGCTGGCGCAAAATACCGTTGCTGTCTATGGATCCTGGGGTAGCTAGTGGTCGAACTATTAGGTGCCGGAGAAATCAGAGCGTTAGCTTCTGAATTGGATCTTCGGCCAACCAAGAAACTTGGCCAGAACTTCGTCATCGACCCAAACACCATTCGCAAAATAGTGGCTGCTGCTCAGCTAAGCCCCACAGACAAAGTAGTTGAGATCGGACCTGGTCTTGGCTCACTAACCCTTGGATTGCTTGAGAAAGTGGACCAGTTGATTGCTATTGAGTTTGATCAGAAGCTGGCCGTTAGGCTCGCTTCGACCCTCAAACAAAAAGCTCCCCAAAAGAGCTGCCAGATACTTCACGCTGATGCAATGAATGTCACTCAGCTAGATTTTGAGCCCGATGCCCTGGTTGCCAATCTTCCATACAACATCTCAGTTCCGGTAATTCTTCACTTCCTAGAGAGCTTCCCTTCGATTTCGAAAGTCTTAGTTTTGGTGCAGGCTGAAGTTGCGGCGCGGCTAGTTGCAGGACCAGGGTCCAAAACCTACGGGTCACCGAGTGCGAAGCTGGCTTGGTACGGAAAGGCCACTGCTGCCGGGGTAGTCTCACGCAGCATCTTCTGGCCGGTTCCAAACGTGGACTCTTCTTTGGTGTACTTCCAGAAATCAAGCACACCGCTCCCTACGACACTTCGAGCAGAAGTGTTTAGAGTTATAGACGGAGCTTTTGCCCAGCGCAGGAAAACGCTGCGGCAGGCTCTTTCGGGTTGGGCGGGTTCCCCTGATCAAGCAGAGCAGATTTTAGTGAAGGCTGGAGTTTCTCCTCAGGCTAGGGGAGAGGACCTGAGCATTGATGATTTTATTGAGGTGGCAAAACAGAAGTGATTTTTGAAACTGATCATCGCGCAAGTGAACCCACACTTGTAGGCTCAGCGATTCTTTCGGGAAATCTAGGGCAAACATTTAACATCTTGAAAGACCCATCTTCGTGGGGCCAGTTAGAGATGCCCAGAGTAGTCAATGCATCGGAGCAGTCCAAAATTGTTTTCTCCTTTGATGGCGAAAAGAAAACAGTAGCAACACTTTCTGCCTGGAACTTAAGCGTTACGGAGCTCGAACTTGTGATAAGCGGGACAGCGTCTAACCAATTTGGACAAGCCCAAATCAAGTACTGGAATGAAGTTGTTGCCATGCTGCAGAAACGGCTCAACGCACCTTCTACAGTAGTTGCCTCAAGCCCTGGCAAGGTCAACGTCTACTTTGCCGTTGGGGCGTTTTTGAAAGACGGCTTTCATGATGTGGCAAGTTGCTATCAGGCATTGAACCTTCGGGAAAAAGTCCTTGTTGAACTGACCGGGAGCTTCTCAATTGATTTTGCGGGCCCCCTTGAACAAGAGAGCCAGCTACTTGTTCCAAAAGACACAACGAATCTGGTCTATCGGGCAGGTCAGGAGCTGAAGGAACTTGGCTCAGCCATGGGCTCTGACAAGGTGTCCTTTGTGATTCACAAGAGCGTCCCGATAGCTGGGGGTATGGCTGGGGGATCAGCCGACGCCGCTGCCGCACTAGTTGCTCTAAACAGTCTCTTCGGGTCAAAACTGGATGAGAAACTTCCAGAAGCTGCGGCCAAGCTTGGCTCCGATGTTCCCTTCTCCCTGATGGGAGGAACTGCTATTGGTGTTGGCAGAGGCGAAGTGCTTTCCAAGGTAGCCGATGGCCCTGCTCTGCACTGGGTTATGACACCCAACCCAGCAGGGCTTTCAACTCCTCAGGTATATCGTCAGCTGGATATTATGCGAATCAACCAGGGAATAGATGTCTCAGCCCTAGAGGCTCCAGAAGTTCCCCAAGAACTATTGGAGGCAATGGCTTCCGGAGATGTTGAGGCGATAGCAAAGTTGATGCACAACGATCTAGAGATCGCAGCTGTTGCGATGCTTCCGGAGCTTGCTGATACTTTACGGGCGGGTCAAAAGGCTGGATCTCTTCGCTCAATGGTTTCAGGATCTGGTCCAACAATTGCTCACCTTGCCAAGAATTCAATTCACGCAGAACAAATTGCCACACGACTAAAAGCTGCGGGTTACCCAAGCCTTGTCACTTACACTTCAATCTCCGGCACCAGGCTGGAGAACTAGTTGGCTCACCTTCTTGGGGCGGAGAAAATCCGCCTTAGCTTTGCAACAACCAGAGTCTTTGAGAATCTAACTATTGGCGTGCAAGACGGTGACCGAATAGGAATCGTTGGACGTAATGGTGACGGCAAATCAACACTGATAAAACTCTTCGCTCGAATTCAAGAACCGGACTCCGGACAAATCACCAAGCGAGGTGACGTTCGCGTTGGGCTGCTAGATCAGTTCGATCAATTTGCGCCATCAGAAACTATCTCCCATGTGGTAGTTGGTGACACTCCCGAGCACGAGTGGGCAGGAAACGCAAAGATCAGAGATATCTTCCAGGGCCTACTAAAGGACTTTGACTTCGAGCAAAAAGTTTCTGAGCTATCCGGTGGTCAGCGAAGAAGAGTAGCCCTAGCTGCCTTGTTAGCCAAGGAGTGGGATATCTTGATGCTGGATGAGCCAACTAACCACTTGGACATCGAGGGAGTGGCCTGGCTTGCTCAGCACCTAAAAACTCGCTGGGGCAAGGCAACAGGCGGCTTATTGGTGGTAACTCACGACCGCTGGTTCTTAGACGAGGTGTGTAATCTCACCTGGGAAGTCCACGATGGCACAGTTGAAATCTATGACGGAGGCTACGCCTCATACATTCTGGAGCGAAACGAGCGCGCTAGGTCTCAAGCGGCAAGCGAATCACGAAGGCAAAACCTACTTCGAAAAGAGCTGGCCTGGCTAAGACGTGGAGCACCAGCCAGGACAACCAAGCCGAAGTTTCGAATCGATGCTGCCAATGAATTGATTGCCAACGAGCCACCGCCTAGAGACAGCGTTAGTCTTGCCAAGCTCGCTACCACCAGGCTCGGTAAGGATGTTCTTGATATTGAAAATCTAAGTTATGAGATTGACTCGCAGCAAATTCTAAACAATATAACTTTTAGATTGGGCCCAGGGGATCGAATTGGACTGGTGGGACCAAATGGCGCAGGTAAGACAACCCTGCTTCGATTGATTCTTGGAAAGTTGACTGCTACTTCTGGAAAAGTAAAGCTAGGCAAAACTGTAGTGCCTGCGATTCTTAGCCAAGAGGTTTTGGAATTAGATGAATTTGGCGACCAGAGAATATTTGAACTCATTGCTCGCGAGAAAAAGACCTTCACGGTGAACAAAAAAGAGGTTGGTATTTCTCAACTAATCGAGCAGCTTGGATTTACTAGCTTGCAACTACAGACCCCGGTTTCTGATTTATCCGGTGGTCAAAAAAGAAGACTTCAACTACTTCGTTTACTCTTTGGTGAACCAAACCTTTTGATTCTGGATGAGCCAACAAATGATTTGGACACCGACATGTTGGCTCAGGTAGAAGATTTACTTGATTCTTGGCCAGGAACACTTATTGTCGTTAGTCACGACAGGTACCTTCTTGAGCGAGTGACCGACATGCAATACGCGCTGCTCGGTGATGGCGCGCTTCGGCATTTGCCAAGGGGCGTGGATCAGTATCTTGAGCTTCGAGGTGCGGCAGGGAAAGCGGCGACCCAACAGGCAGCACCTAGGGTCTCGGGAGCCGAGCTTCGAGCCAGCCAAAAAGCCATACAGAAACTTGAGCGGGCCATCGAGAAGCTAGATGCTGAAGAAACAGAGCTTGGGCTCAAGCTACAGAGTCATGACCCTCTAGATCACGAAGGATTGGCTGCCATTGCCTTGCGGGCCCAAGAAGTGGCTAAAGACAAGCAATTGCTGGAATCTCAGTGGCTTACTGAAAGCGAGAATCTCGCCTGAGACGACCTTGTTTTCTGGCAGACTTGCTAAGTAATCAGTGCTTCGGGTTACGATCCGCCCTAGTGTAACGGCAGCACGGCGGCCTTTGGAGCCGTTTAGTTCAGGTTCGAATCCTGAGGGCGGAGCACAAGTGAAGCGATCGGGAGATGAAGATGTCTACTAGGCAACTAGCTTGCGTAGTGCTGGCGGCAGGTAATGGAACCAGGATGGTTTCCAATACCCCGAAAGTCATGCACGAACTGGCCGGCAAGCCGCTCTTGGGACATGTCGTTTCCACCGTTTCAGCCTTGGACTCCGAGGGTGTCTATGTTGTGTTGCGTCACAAGAAAGAACTTCTCTCCGAGTATCTCGGCGCTAATTTCCCAAAAGCCATTCTGGTCGAGCAAGATGACATCGCCGGAACCGGTCGTGCAGTCGAAGTTAGTCTCGCTAAAATTCCAAGCGACTTTGATGGCGACGTATTAGTTGTAAGCGGTGACGTTCCGCTTATGGATCTAGATACCCTAAGCGCACTGGTTGATTCACATCGCTCGAGCAAAGCTTCGGCGACTATTTTGACCGCGATTGTTGATGACCCTTCTGGATACGGCCGAATCATCCGCTCTAAAGAAGGCACCGTTGCCAAAATAGTTGAGCACCTCGATGCTTCTGAAGAAGAAGCCGCAATCAAGGAAATCAACGCTGGAGTATATGTCTTTGACGTGGCTCACCTAAGGCAAGGATTATCCCATCTTGATTCCCACAACGCTCAGGGAGAGAAGTACCTAACGGATGTCGCGGCACTTATTGTCGAGGACAATCACACTGTCGTCGCCCAGATCGTCGCTGACAACTGGTTGGTTCATGGCATAAACGACCGCAGTCAGCTTTCAGAAGTAGCAAAAGTGCTGAACGCGCGTATATGTCGCGGTTGGCAGCTTGCGGGAGTGACCATCTTGGATCCAGACACCACCTGGATTGATGTTGAGGTTTCAATTGGCCAGGATGCAATCTTGCACCCTGGAACACATCTTCGCGGAGCAACCAAGATTGGGCCGATGGCCGAGATTGGCCCCGACGTAGTTATTGAAAGCAGCACTGTCCAGGAAAGCGCCAAGGTCGGGCCGTTTTCTTTCCTTCGTAAGGGCACCAACCTAGGTCCTGAGGGCAAGATTGGCTCCTTTGTTGAGACCAAGAACGCCCAGATAGGCCGTGGCTCAAAGGTCCCGCACCTTTCTTATGTGGGGGATGCCGAGATTGGCGAGTACTCCAACATCGGTGCTGGCACCATCTTTGCCAACTACGACGGTGTGAAAAAGAGCAGCTCAAAGATTGGCTCACACGTTCGATCGGGCTCGCACAACGTTTTTGTGGCGCCCATTACGATTGGAGATGGAGCGTATACCGCTGCCGGAACAGTAGTAAGAAAAGACGTAGCACCTGGAGATCTTGGAATGAATGTTGCACCACAGCGAAACATAGCTGACTGGGTAATTTCGAAAAGACCAGGTACAAAATCTTCTGAAGCAGCCGCAAAAAGCAACGACAAATAGAAATCGGGAGCCCGCAGTTGACCATTAAGACCTCTGGAGAAAAAAGGCTGGCTCTGGTTAGCGGTCGAGCGCATCCCGCCCTCGCAGAGGAAGTTGCCAACCTACTGGGAACCAAACTTGTTCCTACCACCGCTTACGATTTTGCAAATGGTGAAACATTTGTGCGGTTCGAAGAAAGTGTTCGAGGTGTGGACGCTTTTGTTATTCAATCTCACCCTGCTCCAATTAATCACTGGCTTATGGAGCAGCTTCTGATGGTTGATGCTCTAAAGAGAGCCAGCGCGAAAAGAATTACGGTAGTAGCGCCATTTTTTCCTTACGCAAGACAAGATAAGAAACACAAGGGTCGCGAACCAATCTCGGCAAGATTAGTAACTGATTTGTTCAAGGTCGCTGGTGCCGACCGCGTGATGTCTGTTGATTTACACAGCCCACAAATCCAAGGATTCTTCGATGGACCAGTAGATCACCTTTGGGGACTTCCAATGCTTGCCGATTACGTGAAAGAAAAGTGGGGCAAGGATCCGCTAACTGTGGTTTCTCCTGACTCTGGCCGCGTAAGAGTCGCCGACATCTGGGCAGATCGACTCGGTGCACCACTTGCCATTATTCACAAGCGTCGCGATCCAAATGTTCCAAACAAGGTTTCTGTTCACGAGCTGGTGGGTGAGGTAGAGGGCAGGACCTGCGTACTGGTAGATGACATGATCGACACCGGAGGCACCATTGTGGCTGCTGCCCAAGCGCTAAAGGCCAACGGAGCCAAGCGGGTAATTGTGGCAGCCACCCACGCGGTGTTTTCAGAACAAGCTGTGCAGCGCCTATCAGATGATGCAATTGATAACGTGATTGTGACAAACACCTTGCCAATTCCTCCTGAGAAGGAATTCGCAAAACTAACCGTTTTATCAATTGCTCCATTAATTTCAAAAGCGATTAGAGCTGTCTTCGGCGAAGACTCCGTTACTTCACTGTTTCCTGGCCAATCCTAGGGTTTGATTCTCGCCCTACGGGCGGCTAAAGTTAGAGATAACAACGGCGAGGGTTTCTTTTAGAAACCGTAATCGACGGGGTTCTTAGGGCAAGTTCCCAGATCCTCGCGTCAAACGCTTGAGTAGAAAAAGATTCAACAGGTCCTTATTGGACTTGCCTAAACATTAAGGACACTCAACATGGCAGAAAACAAACTAGTAGCAGAGCTCCGTACCAACTTTGGTAAAGGCGCTGCTCGAAAGCTTCGCGCCGCAGGAAAAACTCCAGCGGTTATTTACGGACACGGATCTGATCCAAGACACATCACTTTGCCCGCGCATGAGATTGCTTTGGTGCTTCGTCACAAGAACGCCCTTATCGACCTAGACATCGCAGGATCAGCTCAGTTGGTTTTGGTGAAATCTGCAACCAAAGATGTTGTTACCCAGGTAATCGAACACATCGACTTGCTGGAGATCAAGAAGGGTGAGCGAGTTCACGTTGAGGTACCAGTGCACATCGTCGGTGAATCACTTTCTGGAACAACTATCGATCTAGAGCACAAGACCCTGAAGCTTGAGGTAGATGCAACTGAAATTCCTGAGTACGTGGAGGCTGTGTTCAACAAAGAAGGCGCAGGATTCCACCTCATGGCTAAGGACATCAAGATTCCTGCTGGAGCAAAGCTTGACCTAGAACCAGAGGCTCTAATCGCTTCGGTTATTATCACAGCAGCCGGCAAGAACGAAGAGCCAGTGGTCGCAGAAGCTGAAGTGCCAGCAGCTGACGCTAAAGCACCGGAAGCCAAAGCTGAGTAACACCTTTTTAGTAGTTGGGCTCGGGAACCCCGGGCCCAACTATGCACTTAATCGCCATAACGTTGGCCAGGTCCTATTGGATGTTTTGGCCGCTAGGCACGGCGAGTCCTTCAAAGCACATAAGTCCAACGCCTTGGTGGCTGAGGTAAAAATCATCGGTGGGCCAAAGCTAATCTTGGCAAAACCGCTTTCTTACATGAACCTATCTGGTGGCCCAACTTCCTCGCTGATGAGCTTTTACAAAATTGAGCCGGAGAACCTAATCGTGGTTCACGATGAACTAGATATTCCCCCAACAACTTTTCGCCTGAAGCTCGGCGGTGGGCACGGTGGGCACAACGGACTAAGAGACATCATTTCTGCCATCGATTCGAAAGATTTCATTCGGGTACGACTAGGTATCGGTAGACCCCCTGGATCAATGGATGCCGCCGATTACGTGCTGAAGAACTTCTCCGCAAGTGACCTTGCTGAATTCAAGACCACGCTAGAAATAGCAGCCGATGCGGTGGAAGAAATTGTGGGCAAAGGCCTAGTTTCGGCCCAAGATAAATACCATTCACCAGCTGACTAGTCCGCGCTTACACTAGGTCTTGTGCTAAATCACGGCCTAGTCGCGCGCCTGGGCCAGGGCTACCCGGTTGCAAAACTCCAATCAACACTCAAAAATAAGCGAATAGAAGTAGTCGCACCGCAAGCTGCCAACCCCTTTGCTCTTAGTTTGATTACGGAACTCCAAGAAACCACCCCATCTTTGCAGTTGATAATCGTCGCCACCGGTCGCGAGGCCGAAGATCTAGAAAGAGATCTTAAGTTTTTAGAACCAGAAAGTGAAATACTGCTGTTTCCTTCCTGGGAGACACTTCCTCATGAACGACTAAGCCCGAGCCCCGAAACAGTTGGTCAGCGTCTCCAAGCAATCAGCAGGCTTTCTCAAATAAGCAAAGAAAAGCCAAAACATCCCGTTTATCTCATCGTCTCCATACGTGCAGCTATTCAACCCGTTGTTGCAGGGCTTGATAAGTTTCCACCTCTCGAACTTGTGGCTGGCAAAGAGTACCTCCTGCCCGAGCTTTCGTTGAAGCTTGTCGAGCAGGCCTACCAAAGAGTCGACATGGTCTCTAAGCGCGGAGAGTTTGCCGTGCGCGGTGGAATTCTTGATATCTTTCCAACCACCGCGGAGCACGCAGCGCGACTGGAGTTTTTCGGTGACGAGCTAGAAGAAATCCGAGAGTTCTCCGTTTCGGACCAGAGATCATCTGCGGTCAAACTTGAATCGGTCACCTTGTTTCCCGCCCGTGAGCTTGTGATCACACCAAACGTAGCCTCCAAAGCTCGAGAGATGATGCACGAGTTTCCAAACCTTGCTGCGATGCTGGAGAAAATCTCTTTGGGTATCCCAGTTGAGGGCATGGAGTCGCTAGCCCCGGCGCTAGCTGATGGCATGGTTTCAATCTTTGACTACCTACCAAAGAGCCTGTCGGTTGTTGTGTTATCTCCAGAGAAGGCGGCAGCTAGAGCTGCCAGCCTGGTTGAAACCAACGAGGAGTTTTTACACGCTGCTTGGGACGCAGCGATGGATGGCGCATCGGCACCAATCGATCTGTCCGGCGGTGGCTTCATTGACTTTGTTAGCTTCACACAAAAGTTTTCGCAGTTCCAGGTAATTACTATTTCCCCGTTCGGGCTTGACTCTGAAGAAGTTGTGAATCTGGGAATTTTGGAAGTTCCAAACTTCAAGGGGCTCGAAGCCTCAGCCCTTGAGTGGGTATTGGATCAACTTGCTCAGAAGCACCTTGTGGTGATCTCGTCCGAAGGCTTGGGCACAAACGAAAGACTCAAAGAGGTGCTTGTTCAAGCAGGAGCAAACGCCGTGCTCACAGAAACCATCCCTAACGAACCAAAACCAAACACTGTTTACTTGATTCAGTCTCAACTACGAAAGGGTCTGGTTTCAGAGGCTGCAAAGCTCACAGTTCTAACGCAACTGGAGTTTTACTCCAAGAGCTCATACTCCGCTCCGCAGGCTAGAAAACTTGCTGTCAAAAGAGGTCAGGCAGTTGATCCACTAACTCTCAAGTCCGGTGACTATGTGGTTCACGAGATTCACGGCATTGGCAGATTCAAGGAGCTAATTCAAAGAACCAGCGGCATTGGAGCCAGGGTTCACCAAAGGGAGTACTTGCTTATCGAATACGCATCCTCCAAGCGCGGTTACCCAGAAGACACCCTGTTTGTTCCAACCGATCAGCTGGATATGCTCACCCGCTATGTTGGCGCCGAAGCTCCAGTTATTTCTAAGCTCGGAGGCTCTGATTGGGCCAGAGCGAAAGGTAATGCCAGAAAGGCAGTTCGAAAGATTGCTATTGATCTTGTGAAGCTCTATTCGGCCAGAATGAATTCGGTGGGCCACGCCTTCGCTTCAGATACCCCTTGGCAACATGAGCTCGAAGAGGCTTTCGCTTTTCAAGAGACTCCGGATCAGCTCACCACCATAGAAGAAGTAAAAGCGGATATGGAAAAGCCTATTCCTATGGATCGACTTTTAGCAGGGGATGTGGGATACGGCAAGACAGAAGTTGCAATCAGAGCAGCTTTCAAGGCCATCCAAGATGGCAAGCAAGTTGTCATGCTGGTGCCAACAACCTTGCTCGCTAGGCAGCACACCGATACCGTGATGGATCGATTCTCTGGTTTTCCGGTGAACGTGAAATCGCTATCTCGCTTTCAAACGGCTAAAGAAGTTCGCGAAACAATTGCCGGTTTAGCAACCGGAGAGGTGGACATGGTAATTGGAACTCACCGATTGCTTTCTGACAGCGTCAAGTTCCGAAACCTAGGATTGATAATCATCGATGAAGAACAGCGCTTTGGCGTTGAGCATAAAGAAAAACTCAAAGCCCTGAAAACCAATGTCGACATTTTGGCCATGAGCGCAACCCCAATTCCAAGAACACTGGAAATGGCAATTACCGGAATTAGAGAAATGTCCACACTGGCAACACCCCCAGAAGATCGCCACCCGATACTTACCTTTATTGGTGGTTATAGCGAGAAGCAGGTAGCCGCAGCGATTAGGAGAGAGCTAATTCGCGAGGGTCAAGTGTTCTTTGTTCACAACAGGGTTGCAACAATCGAAAAAACAGCCAATGATCTTGCGAAGTTGGTTCCAGAAGCAAGAATCGCGGTGGCCCACGGTCAAATGCCCGAAGCGGCACTAGAGCAGGTGGTAGTTGATTTCTGGGAGAAGAAGTTTGACATCTTGGTCTCAACCACGATCATCGAGACCGGAATTGACATTCCAAATGCCAATACTTTGATCATTGACCGAGCCGAACACTTTGGGCTCTCTCAGCTGCATCAGATCAGAGGTCGCGTTGGAAGATCTAGAGAACGTGCCTACGCATATTTCTTCTATGACCCGAGTAAGCCACTTAGTGAAACATCACATGACCGCCTAGCCACCATCGCTCAAAACAATGAACTTGGGGCTGGAATCCAGGTGGCACTGAAAGATCTTGAGATTCGCGGTGCTGGAAACTTACTTGGCGGGGAGCAATCTGGTCACATCGCTGGAGTCGGCTTTGATCTATATCTTCGAATGATTGGTGAAGCGGTAGCTGATTTCAAGGGGATTAAGATCGATTCCCCAGCGGAGCTAAAGCTTGAAATTCCTATTGATGCGCACATTCCTCACACCTACCTAGACAGTGAGCGTCTTAGGCTCGAGGCTTATCACAAGCTCTCGGCTGCTTCTGGGGAAACTGGCACCAAAGAAACACTGCAGGCGATACTCGCCGAATTAGAAGATCGCTATGGCCCCTCACCAGAGCAGGTGAAGAACCTGATTCTTGTGACCGAGCTAAGGCAAATTGCCAACCGGTTAGGCCTGAAAGATGTGAATCTTCTTTCAAACATGATGCGCATCCAGCCTGTTGAGATGACCGAATCTATTCAGGTGAAGCTGTCTCGAAGCTATCAGGGGCTAAAGTATTTGCAATCGGCAAGAATTCTTCAGATTCCAATTCCTGCTGCGATAGACGCTGCAACCTCGACTAGCCAAGCCTTGATCGATTTCACACACAGAGTTTTCCAAGACATAGCCGCAATTCAAAAGGAAGTGGAAGTAAATGACTAACCTCGACGAGCTGATTGCAACAGCCAATGAACTGCGAGCTCCAGGCGGCTGCCCTTGGGATGCCGAGCAAACTCATCAATCACTTACCAAGTACCTGATTGAAGAAAGCTATGAGCTAGTTGAGGCAATTGAGTCGGGTAACCGCGAGCAAATTCTGGAAGAACTAGGCGATGTGTTGTACCAGGTGATTTTCCATTCTGATCTTGCTCAGTCTGGATCGTTGGGGGAGAGCTTTAACATTCAAGACGTTGCAGCGCTTTCCACAAAGAAAATGAAAGGGCGTCACCCCCACGTATTTGGAACACCCGAAGAACTCGAGCGTTACAAAGCCAACAGCGGTGAAGAAGTAATGCAGAACTGGGACGCCCACAAACAGCGTGAGAAGCCTGAGCGTGAAAGCGTGCTCGATGGCATTCCCAAAGCCTTGCCCTCTTTGATGCTTGCCGACAAGGTAATCGGCAAAGCCCAATCGCTTGGGGTCCTGGGAACAGAGGAACAGGGCTCGATAGAGCTAGCCGATGAAGATCAGCTAGGAGCCTTGCTTCTCGCCTTGGTCTTGGCTGCGAAATCCAAGGGTCTCGATGCAGAGCGTGCACTTCGCGAAAGCGTCAGGGAGTTAGAAGTTGAGATCAGACAGTTTGAACTAAGCGATGACTTTGACGCTGGGGTAATAGGCAGGTAGTTAAAGCACGAGCTTGCTAACGCAAGTTTTTTGCTCCTGTCTGCCAGACTGGAAATATGGCTCAGCAAATCAACCCACCTCGTGGCATGCGTGATTTTCTGCCGGTCGAAAAAGCCACCAGAGATGAGCTACTCGGAAAGATCTTGGCAAGCTATCGCTCGTTTGGTTTTCAGGAAATCGAAACTCCAGCTCTTGAAAACATTGAACGACTAACAAGCAGTGATGGTGGAGATAACGAAAGCCTGGCATTTCGAGTCCTCAAAAGAGGCGAAGAGCTAGAGGGAGCACTAGGAAAAAGCGCTGACCAGCTTTCTGATCTTGGATTGAGATATGACCTCACTGTTCCTTTGACCAGGTTCTATGCAACCAACCAGTCAAAGCTTCCTAAGGTTTTGAAGGCAATTCAAACCGGTCCGGTATGGCGAGCAGAGCGACCACAAAAGGGTCGCTACCGCCAGTTTGTTCAGTGCGATATCGACATAATTGGCGACGATACTTCTTTGGCCGAAGTCGAAATTCTAAATGCGAGTTTGCACGCTCTTGCAGCTTTAGGAATCACTACTGCAACTATCCGAGTCAACCACCGCGAACTTTTATCTCGCTCTATTCAAGAACTTGGAGTTGCGGCCAAGGACCACTCTCGAGCGATGATCACTATCGACAAGCTAGACAAGATCGGCATCGATGGAGTTTGCCTTGAGCTAAAGGAAAGATTCAATGAAGAAGTAGCAGCCAAAGCAAAGACTTGGCTTTCGGGGCTGGCTGGTAAGCAAGCTGTTCCTCAGCAACTGGAAGCGGTCTTTGCAGCTCTTGAATTGGTTCACCCTGGCAAGCTCCGCTTTGATCCAACGCTAGTTCGGGGCATGGGTTATTACACCGGAATCATTTTTGAAATTGAGCACCCAGAATCTGGAAGTTCAATTGGTGGCGGTGGTCGCTACGACGGAATGGTTGGAAAGTGGCTAGGCGAAGATGTTGCGGCCGTTGGAATCTCACTTGGCTTTGAAAGAGTTGCCGACTTAGTTGCTGCCGAATCATCAGCAAAGAAGAACTTGGTTTTGGTTTTTGAACCTTCAGATCTTCAGCAAGCCTTAGCTACTCAAGCTCAGGCAATTGCAACTGGGTACCAGGTGAGGCTAGAGCCAAAGCCCAAGAAGTTGAGCACCGTGCTGGATAGCTTGAAGCTACAGGGTTTTTCTTCCTTTGCAAGCCTTGATAAGCCCGCGGAAGGCTTCAAGGGCCTTGTAATCAAACCCATAGGCTAGGGCCAGTCAAACTAAACTAGTAGTGTGCCAACGGCGGCAACTGATAATCACATTGGAATATGATTCCGAACAACTAAGGAGAAACCCCTTGTCACTTATCGAAGCCATCGGTGCTCGCGAAATCCTCGACTCTAGAGGTAACCCAACTATTGAAGTCGAAGTTCTACTCGATGACGACTCCTTCGGTCGCGCGGCAGTTCCATCTGGTGCATCCACCGGAGCGTTCGAAGCACACGAGTCAAGAGATGGCGACAAGTCCAGATTTCTAGGTAAGGGTGTTCAAAAAGCGGTTCTTCGAGTGATCGGAGAAATCGACGAAGCACTGGTTGATTTTGATGCCACTGATCAGAGATTGGTTGACAATGCTCTTATCTCCCTTGATGGAACCGACACCAAATCAAACTTGGGTGCGAACGCAATTTTGGGTGTTTCTCTAGCGGTTGCTAAAGCTGCTGCTGACAGCAGCGGTCTGCCTCTCTATCGATACTTGGGTGGACCAAATGCTCACACACTTCCTGTTCCGCTAATGAACATCTTGAACGGTGGCGCTCACGCGGACAACGGTGTGGATGTTCAGGAGTTCATGATTGTTCCAATTGGAGCACCAACTTTCTCTGAAGCGCTGAGGTTGGGAACTGAGGTTTACCACAGCCTAAAGTCTCTTTTGCAGTCCAAGAACCTTTCAACCGGTTTAGGTGACGAGGGTGGATTCGCTCCAGATCTTCCAACTAACCGCGCAGCGCTGGAATTGATTTCAGAAGCCATTGAAAAAGCCGGCTACAAAGTAGGAACCGACATCGCCATGGCTCTAGATGTTGCTGCCACTGAGTTCTACAAAGACGGTAAGTACCACTTCGAAGGCAAAGCTCATTCTGCCGAAGAAATGATTACTTACTACGAAGGCCTAGTAGCTGCCTTCCCGCTAGTTTCCATCGAGGACCCACTAGACGAAAATGACTGGGACGGCTGGGCAGCTATGACCAAGCGCCTTGGAGACAAAGTCCAACTAGTTGGAGATGACCTATTTGTTACCAACCCGTCAAGACTCCAAACTGGAATTGATAAAGGAACCGCAAACAGCATTCTGGTGAAGGTGAACCAAATTGGTACCTTGACCGAGACCCTTGATGCGGTAGCACTTGCTCAGAGCAACGGAATGACAGCAATTATTTCTCACCGCTCCGGTGAAACAGAAGACACCTTTATTGCCGACCTAGCGGTAGCTACCAATGCCGGTCAGATCAAGACCGGTGCCCCTGCTAGAAGTGAACGAGTAGCTAAGTACAACCAGTTACTTCGCATCGAAGAAGAACTTGCCGATGCTGCTTACTACCCAGGAGCTAAGGCTTTTAAGAACTTTCGCTAGGAAACTAAATGAGAATCACTGGTCGGCTAAATAGCTACACGCTGGCGCTGCTGGCGGTAATCCTGATTGGGATGTTTACTCTCGCTCCAAGCATTCAGATTTGGTACGAGCAGCAAAGACAAATTGCGGACTACCGAGCACTTGTTGTACAGGCTCAAGAGAATTTAGAAGGCATGCAGCAGGAGCGCCTTCGTTGGGATGACGAGGTTTACATACGTGCACAAGCAAGAGATCGACTCTATTTTGTGATGCCGGGAGAAGTTAGCTTCCTGGTAATGGACGCGGAGGGCATTGACCTCTCCGATACTTCTGGAACTGTTGGTGCGATGCTTGCTGAGCAAAGAAAAAGCAGCGGATTTAGCCTTGAAGTTTTGGCCAGCGAGAAGAACTGGGTAGAAGCACTTTTGGAATCTACTTTGCGTGCGGGCCTGGAAGAACCAAATCAGGAACCAACCAGTGCCACTGAGTAGTGCAACAGAAAAAGACTTAGATTCAGTCAGCAAACAACTCGGTAGACCCGTCAGGGATATTGTTGCTATTGCCGCAAGGTGCGCATGTGGCAATCCGATCGTGGTTCAAACCAAACCGAGGCTCGAAGACGGCACTCCTTTCCCGACCCTTTATTACCTAACGTTGCCTGCTGCTACATCAGCTGTTTCGACTCTCGAAGCCGAGGGGCTAATGACCAAGCTTCAAGATCAACTTGCCCAGGATGAGGATCTTGCTAAGAATTACCAAAGCGCACACCTGAGCTATCTTTCGGACCGAGCCGAGCTTGGTCTAGTCGAAGAAATTGAAGGTATCTCCGCTGGTGGCATGCCAACTCGAGTTAAGTGCCTGCACTCACTTGTTGCACACTCTTTGGCCAAAGGCCCAGGGGTAAACATCATCGGCGACCTTGCTATTAAAGCCTGCAGTTGGTCACCAAGTAGGTGTGTATGCGAAAACTAGCAATACTGGCAGCTTCGATGCTTTTAACGGTCGGCCCTTCAAGTGCGGCAATCGCAGACTCGGTTCGCGACCAGCAGTACTGGATTGATGACTACGGCTTTACAAGCGCCTGGGAGTCAAGCCAGGGTGAGGGCGTCAAGATAGCAATTATCGATACGGGAATTGACTCCACCCACCCAAGCTTGCAAGGCGCGGTAGTTGGTGGAACAGATATGTCAGGGCTTGGATCAAGTGACGGTCAAACACCAGTTGGTAGCAACAGCTATCACGGAACCATGGTTGCCTCTATCGCTGCCGGTCGCGGTGATGCTCAAATAGTTGGCACCGCACCAAAAGCCGAATTGCTTTCGGTTTCAATAGCGTTTGGCATCGAGGGATTAGATACCGATTCGCAGATTGCGGATGGAATTATCTGGGCAGTAGATAACGGTGCACAAGTGATTAATCTTTCGCTCACCAGGAATTCTGTAACTTGGCCCGAGAGTTGGGACCGAGCATTTTCATACGCATTTGAAAACGACGTCGTGATTGTAGCCGCTGCTGGAAACAGGGCCGATGGTACCGAAGAGGTTTCCGCACCAGCCACCATACCCGGTGTTATTGCGGTTGCTGGTTTGGATCGAAACGGTCTTGCGTCAGAGAATTTCTCAACCAGTGGATTATCACTTGGAGTAACCGCACCAGCTGAAGATCTAATTGGCGCTTTTCCTGGTGGCGAGTATCGAATGTGGTCTGGCACCAGTGGTGCCACACCAATTGTTTCTGGCATGGTAGCTCTGATTCGCTCCATGTACCCAGACATGGATGCGGCAAACGTTGTCAATCGAGTTATTGACTCTGCAACCAGAAACGGTTTCGAGGGCTATTCGACTACTTACGGTCATGGTGTGATAAATCCAACTCAAGCGCTACTAGCCGAGATTCCTTCAGTGTCCGCTAATCCTCTGGGCTCATTAAGTCAGTGGATTGATCTTTATCGAGCGAGTGCCGAGGTTGAGGTGGACCCAGGAGAGATTGTGAGTCCAATAAAAGCCCCGACTCCCTTCACGGTTTTCGAAGAACCAGCGCCTTCGTTACCCTGGTACACCGATATCAGCAACTGGCTGCCACTTGCTGGCTATGCTGGTCTAGGGCTTCTTGCAATATTCTTGTATTTTGCCTTTAGGTCACCAGGCCCCAGCCCAATTAGAGAAAAGCGAAAGTAGTAAATTAGTTCAATGCCTAGAATCTTGATCGTTGGTGGCGGCTATGCCGGTTTCTACACCGCAAAGAAGCTTGAAAAGTACCTTGGTAAGAATGAAGCTGAGGTCACCCTTGTTGACCCGCTTCCTTACATGACCTACCAGCCGTTTTTGCCAGAAGTAGCTGCCGGATCTATTGAACCAAGACACGTCTTGGTTTCCTACCGCAGGCACCTAAAGCGCACCCGCATTGTTGGTGGAAAAGTAACTTTTATCAATCACAAGGAAAAGAAGGTTACGGTTTCAAGCCCAAACCTAGAGCCTTACGAGATTGAGTATGACCAAGTAGTTGTGACCGCGGGAGCGGTATCCAGAACTTTCCCAATTCCTGGTGTTGCTGATTTGGCAATTGGCATGAAGACCATCGAAGAAGCAATGGAGATCCGCAACCGCCTGCTAACCAACTTTGATCGAGCTGCCAGCTTGCCTGCTGGAGCGGAGCGTCAAAAACTACTCACCTTTATTGTTGTTGGTGGTGGGTTCGCGGGTATTGAAGCCTTTGCCGAGATGCTTTCTTTGGCCACCTATCTATTGCGTTACTACAAGAACATTTCATTCGACGAGGTTCAGTTCCATCTTGTCGAGGCGATGAGCCGAGTCATGCCAGAGGTTTCTCTAAAGACCAGCCAATGGGTGGTTAAGAATTTGCAAGATCGAAACGCCAAGGTGCACCTGGACACTCAGTTGCAATCTGCTGAAGGTGGATTGATTGAGCTTTCTGATGGCCTCAAGGTAGAAGCAGACATCATCGTTTGGACCGCTGGAGTTATGGCCAACCCTGCAGTTAAGAACACCGATTTGCCTCTTGATGAAAGAGGACGAGTAAAAGCTGATACTTCACTTCGAATTGTTGATGGGGAGAACATCGTCCCTGACGCTTGGACAGCGGGAGACAACTCCGCCGTTCCAGATCTTTCCGGAGACGGAGTCGGCGGCTACTGCGTTCCAAACGCTCAGCACGCCGTTCGTCAAGGAAAGCTACTTGCCAAGAACCTGGTTGCAAACTTGCGTGGCGAGGGAATCAAACCTTACTTCCACAGAAACATGGGTGCGGTTGCCGGTCTAGGAATTGGTGTCGGAGTGTTCCAGTATCGCAAGCTTGCTATCACCGGGTTGCCTGCCTGGTTCATGCACCGCGGTTACCACGTACTTGCGATGCCGATGTGGGAAAGAAAAATACGGGTTCTAGGTGGCTGGATTGCTAACTTCTTGCTAAGACGCGATGTTGTTTCTATCGCAGCTAGCAAGGACCCTCGATTAGCCTTTGAAACCTGGGCCTCTAGACCAAAAATCTAGAAGAACTTGGATTCCAAGGCCCCCGTAGCCCAATGGCAGAGGCAGACGACTTAAAATCGTCACAGTATGGGTTCGAGTCCCATCGGGGGCACACCTTTTAGTTTTCTGTGAGATTGGTGCTAACAGCCAATTTTTGAGCTTTCTGACCTAACATTTTTGTAAGGCACAAACTTCATAACCGATAGGAATCTTCGTGGATATTGCTCTTTTGGTACTGGTAGGTCTAGTTGTCCTTGTTGGAATCTGGCTCTGGTCTACTTACAACGCTCTAGTAGCGCTTAATGTTCGCGTTGACGAAGCCTGGTCGGACATCACGGTTCAACTCAAGCGCCGCGCTGACCTGATTCCTAATCTGATCGAAACCGTAAAGGGTTACGCCGCCTACGAAGGCAAAGTCTATGAAGACGTAACCAAAGCGCGCGCAGCCACCGTTTCACCAGAAGCACTGGCTCACCCTGAGCAAGCAGCCGCGGCGGAAAACATGCTGCAGGGTGCACTGAAGTCCCTGTTTGCCGTTGCCGAGGCTTATCCGCAGCTCCAGGCAAGCCAGAACTTTCTACAGCTACAAGCAGAACTTACCGACACCGAAGACAAGATCATGGCTTCCAGACGCTTCTATAACGGTGGCGTAAGAGAGCTAAACACGAAGGTGTTGCAGTTCCCTCAGAACTTCTTTGCAAAGGGACTTGGTTTCCCAGCTCGCGAGTTCTTTGAGGTGGCCGATGCCGCAAGCATCGCAGAGCCACCAAAAGCTAGCTTCTAAACCAAAGAGAAAAGCAATATGTATTCAGCAATCGCTGCCAATAAGCGCAACACAATAATCATCATTGTGTTGTTTGTCGCACTCTTGAGTGCGGTGTCAATTTGGTGGGGCACAGCTTCCGGTAACGGATCCTCTGCACTATTTGTTGTTGGCTTTGTTTTGGTCTACACAATTTTCCAGTACTACATGGCTGGCAAGATAGCGATTGGACTTACTGGAGCTGTAGAAATACAGAAGTCTGATAACCCCAGGCTTTGGCGCACAGTTGAGAATCTTTCTATTGCAGAGGGCATTCCGATGCCAAAGGTTTACATCATCAACGATCCCGCGCCTAACGCTTTCGCGGCAGGACGAGATCCTGAGCACGCGATTGTTGCGGCAACCACTGGACTACTCGTGATCATGGACGATAACGAGCTTGAGGGAGTTATGGCTCACGAGCTAGCTCACATTAGAAATTACGACATTCGGGTGACAACCATTGTCTTTGGTCTAGTCAGCGCCGTTGGAATCTTGGCAGATTTTGCCATCAGAGCCGCATTCTTCGCTGGAGGCAGCAGATCCAGGGACAATGCCGGAGCAATATTTCTTCTGGTGGGCGTTATAGCCAGCGTTATTGCTTGGTTCATTGGACCGATTGTGACAGCCGCTGTTTCGCGTCAGCGGGAGTTCCTAGCTGACGCCACCGGCGTTGAGATCACCCGCTATCCAGACGGACTAGCCAGTGCCCTGCAAAAGCTGGGCGAATATGGCCGGCCAATGAAGAAAGTAAGCGCTTCCATGGCTCACATGTTCATGAACGACCCAATTAAGCCTGGGTTCACCGAGAGACTATTTTCTACCCACCCTCCGATTCCTAAGCGAATCGAACGCATTCAGGCAATGGGCACTAAGTTCTAGGCGCAAATCTAACTAAACTTGGGTCTTAGGTAATTTCCCCCGAAAGGCGCCAATGACTACTCAACCCCCAGTGGTAGTTCCTTCGCTGTCTGATTTTGAAACCGCGCTTGCTAATGTCAGGCAAGTCGCAATTGAAACCCCAACTCTGCACTCAAAGTTTCTTTCTGATCTAGTTGGCCAGCAGGTATTTCTAAAGTGTGAAAACCTGCAGCGAACTGGCGCATATAAGGTGCGTGGTGCATTCAACAGGATGAGTCACCTCACCGCAGTCGAAAAGAAAAAGGGAGTTATTGCAGCCTCCGCGGGAAACCACTCGCAGGGCGTAGCTTTAGCTGCAAAAAAACTTGGAATAAAGGCCACCGTCTACATGCCCATCGGAGCATCGCTTCCTAAGGTCGAGGCAACAAGAAACTACGGAGCACGAGTTGTTCAGCAGGGCGGCACTTTTGCCGAGTGCCTCAAGGCAGCACAAGAGGAAGCCAAAAACACTGGCGCTATCTTCATTCCGCCCTTTGATCACATCGACGTGGTTCTGGGTCAAGGAACCGTCGGGTTAGAAATTCTCCAGCAACATCCAGATGTTTCAACAATTGTGGTGGCAATTGGTGGTGGAGGTTTGGCTGCTGGCGTTGCGGTTGCGGCCAAGCTCGCAGCAGCTGCTCAAGGTAGAAAAATCAAAGTTATCGGGGTGCAGTCAGAGCACGCCGCTGCTTACCCAGCATCTCTTCGAGCCGGCAAGGTCACTGAAATTCAAACCACCCCGACCATTGCCGATGGAATTGCCGTTTCTAAGCCAGGGCGGGTGCCATTTGAGCTGATCAAAAAGTACGTTGACAAAGTAGTAACGGTCTCCGAAAACGATATCGCAAAGGCAATTCTGGTTTTACTGGAACGAGCCAAGCAGGTTGTAGAGCCAGCTGGAGCAGTGGCTGTAGCGGCTCTTATGAGCGGCAAGGCCAAGGCCAAAGGTAAAACTGTGGCTATCTTGTCAGGCGGAAACATGGATCCACTTCTTCTTCAAAGAGTTATTCGCCACGGTTTATCAACCTCTGACCGCTACACCAACTTCTCGGTCATGCTTCCAGACCGCCCTGGTCAACTTGCTCTAACCGCAGAAGTGATAGCGGGAGCACACGCCAACGTCATTGAGGTTTTGCACACTCGCCATGGAAACGGCCTTCAGATTAGTGAAGTTGAGCTAAATCTTTCGGTTGAGACCAGCGGCCACAAGCACCGCATGGAAGTTGTTAAGGCTTTGGAAAAAGCAGGCCTGCGTCCAAAGCTTCAACCGTCCCGAGAGGACTAGCTGTTAGTCACGTCCAGAATCTTGACCTGGATAGTTTTCCCATTCGGCAAGTGAACATCTAGCTGCTCGCCAATTTTCTTGCCCATAATCGCACTTCCAATTGGAGAATCTGGGCTGTAAACCTCAATATCCTCGTCGCTGATCTCGGCACTTCCTAGGAGGAACTTCTTTTCGGAGCCATTTAACTCAACCGAGATAACAAGTCCCTGCTGGACGATACCCGCTGCCTTGGGTGCTTCTCCGACCTGAGCGGTTGCGAGAATTTCTTCCAAGCGGTTGATGCGAGACTCAATCTTGCCCTGCTCTTCTTTGGCGGCGTGGTAACCACCATTTTCTTTTAGGTCACCTTCCTCGCGCGCCTCTTGAATTCTTTTGGCTATGTCGCCGCGAGCGATAGTTAGAAGATACTCGAGCTCATCAGCAAGGCGATCGTAGGCTTCCTGGGTGAGCCAGCTGGCATCGTTAGTTTCAGACATAATCTCTCTAGCCTAATTCAGCGGCAGCTTTGAACCAAGCCCGAGACGCCCAGTTCTGTGGTGCGAATGGTGCTGGAAATCACAGTCGAACGACTACTCGAAGCCGCCACATCCACGGTCAAGAACCCAACAATTGCAAAGGACTGATTCAAAACCGTCACATCACAGCTAACCGCCCGGCCAGGATTTCTAGAAACCTCAAAGGTCACATTGGTCGAGTACTCGTCGATTACTTCGTAAGCGATGTCTCTGTGAGTGACCTGATTGGCATTATCAATGGCTACAAGAACTGCCCAGATTAGAAAAGAGGAAAGAGCAACCGCTGCTATTGAAATAGCGAGAATTCGATCGCGGCTTTTTAGCCGATCGCGACCGTAGCGCTGTTGGACAATGTTTTTACTCACTAATCAAGGTTAACTGAAGTTTGTGGTTCATACTTAAGGGTATGAATCAATTAGTAGTTTGGTTAGCCACCGAGGCGCCCAGTGACGTTGTTATTGATGACACCTGGTACAGCCCAGGGGTAGTGGGGTTTTTAGCCACCTTTGGAGTGGCCGCCGCCGCAATCTTCATCATCTTTGACATGACCCGAAGGGTTCGCAGAGTTCGCTATCGTGCAGAGATTGTTCAGAAGTTAGATCAAGAAGAGCAGGCTCATAAGACTCCGCCTAGCTCAAACTAGTTAGGCGAATGAACCCGGAACCGGGTTCAGGCAGATAATCAAAACCGCAGTCCAGTGACATAAAAATGCCAATACGGTGAAGCTGTGAAAGATTTCATGGAAGCCAAAGTGACCAGGAACTGGGTTGGGTCTTTTTAGAGCGTAGAACACCGCTCCCAGTGTGTACATCAGACCGCCTGCAAGGATCAAAACCATCATCGCTAGATTCACGTTGATAAAATCTGGCAGATAAACAACCGCCGCCCAACCCATGACGATGTAGATAATTACGTACAGCCATCTTGGAGCTCCGAGCCAGAAAACCCTAAAGCCAATACCCAGTAGAGCCGTCACCCAAATCGCGACCATCAACCACAGGCCCTTTTCTTGCGGCAATGCCAGCAAAGTAATGGGAGTGTAACTACCTGCGATCAGCAAGAAGATATTTGCGTGATCAAATCTTTTGAGAGCCTTTTTGGCTTTGGGTTTCCAGTTGAACCGGTGGTAGATAGCGCTGGTTCCAAACAAAAGAATTGAGCTCGCAAAGAAAATTGCCGCCCCAATTTTTGCCGTGAGCCCGTCTGCCAACACGACAAGCACCACACCACCAGCAACGGCTATCGGCAAAACACCAGTGTGGATCCAGCCGCGCCAAGATGGCTTTTGGTCTTCTTCGCTGTTGGTTATTTCAGCCAGCGGAAGATGCATGGGTTCCCCGGAGCTTTGCTTTTCGACCATGGTTCAACAATAGATGGGTTTTGAAGCGGTAGCCTTGGAATGTGCGAAATCCTGTTTATAGCATTTATGAAGCTCGCCTTGAGAGCCAGCTTGATAAAGACAACATCCCTAAACACATCGCAGTCATGCTTGATGGCAACAGACGTTGGGCTGATAAGAACAATGGCTCAAAAGCTAAATCGGGACACGTTGCCGGAGCCCAGAAGATTTTTGATTTTCTCTCCTGGTGCGATGAGCTTAATGTTCCGGTCATAACTCTCTACCTTCTTTCTACCGAAAATCTCAAGCAGCGAAGCCAGCAGGAGCTGAAGGACCTTTTTGTAATTCTCGAAGATTTAGCCAAGGAAATGGTCAGCAGGGGAAATTGGAAAATCCGGGTCATGGGAGATCGCACTGCACTTTCCAAAGACTTCCTTGAGTCCCTCGAGAAATCAGAGGCGGATAGCGCCAACACAGATGGCACAACAGTGAATCTGGCAATTGGCTATGGAGGACGTCAGGAGATTACCGACGCCATGAGATCTATCGTGCAATCCTCCATTGCCTCGGGGGATGACTTATCCAAGCTTTCAGACTCTCTAACGCCTGAGTTGATTGCCTCCCACCTCTACACCTCGGATCAACCAGATCCAGACCTGATTATTAGAACTTCGGGTGAGCAGCGCCTAAGTGGATTCTTGTTATGGCAATCAAGTAATTCCGAGTTGTATTTTGAGGAAGCACTCTGGCCAGACTTTCGAAAAGTTGACTTTCTTAGGGCCATTCGTGCCTTCACCAGAAGGCATCGCCGCTTCGGCGCTTAAGCCCATCACTTTTACCTGGGGATAAGTTTTCACCCTAGCTTCGGTTTCAAAATACTCTGCTCTGGTGTTCGAAAATCTTGCCTCGTTATTTTCAGCACTCGGTCTTGGCTACCTGGCTCTCACTGCTTGGCCGCTAGCCAAGACCGATATTCTGGAGTTCCGCCTACCAAACAAGTACGTATTGCCGGCATTCCCAATCACGTGGCTTGGGCAAATAGCTGCTGGAATCGCAACCGGTACCTGGTGGAACATGCTTTTTGCGAATCTGGCTATGCTCGTAACCTTTTTAATTGCTTTGGGTATAAACCGTTTAGGTTTACTTGGCATGGGGGATGTGAAACTCATGTCCGCAATGGCCTTGGCTCTTGGTTGGTACTCGCCAATCCTCCCGGTTCTCGCCTTGCTAATTAGCTTTGTGATAGCCGGGATTGTTGCCATTTTGCTTTTGGTTCTGGGAAAGATAAAGCTCGGCGGATCTATGCCGCTGGGTCCTTATTTGATTGCTGGATTTTTTGGTGCGATTACTGTGGGGGCTTGGTCATAGAAAGCACGTTCAGTGCCTTGTCTAAATCAGCTTCGCTGATTTCGCCTCGTTCAACAAAACCTAGGTCAATCGCAGCCTCGCGAATTGTGATGGACTTTTCGACCGAGTGCTTAGCAATTTTTGCTGCTGCTTCGTAGCCAATAACTTTGTTCAGGGGAGTTACGATTGCTGGGCTTGACTCAGCTAAGGCAAGTGCGCGATCCTTGTTTGCTTCGAGGCCCTCAATTGTTTTGTCAGCGAGCACCCTAGAAGCGTTTGCTAAGAGTCTGATTGATTCAAGCAGCGAGTTTCCCATCACCGGAATTGCCACATTTAGCTCGAAGTTTCCGCTGGCTCCAGCCCACGCCACGGTCTGATCGTTTCCAATAACCCTGGCACAAACCATCAAAACTGCTTCTGGAATAACAGGGTTTACCTTGCCTGGCATGATCGAGGAACCTGGCTGAAGATCAGGAATAGCAAGCTCTCCCAAACCTGCGTTTGGACCAGAACCCATCCAGCGCAAGTCATTGTTAATCTTGGTTAGGCTAATCGCCAAAACTCTAAGAGCACCAGAGGCTTCGACCAGTGCATCTCTAGCGCCCTGAGCCTCAAAGTGATCTCTAGCTTCGGTAATCGGAAGAGAAGTAGCCTTAGCCAAAAGCTTGATTACTTCTTGTGGGAAACCTTTTGGCGTGTTGATTCCGGTTCCAACAGCTGTGCCGCCGAGCGGAACCTCAGCAACGCGAGCTATGGTTCCCTGAATTCTTTCGATGCCATATCTAATCTGAGCGGCGTAACCGCCGAACTCTTGACCCAAAGTTACCGGGGTTGCGTCCATGAGGTGTGTGCGACCAGCCTTGACGACCTGAGACCAGTTCTTAGCTTTTGCTTCCAATTTTCCAGCTAGGTAATCAAGCGCCGGCAGTAGGTCCGTAACGATAGCGGAGGTTACGGCTAGGTGCACCGAAGTAGGAAAGACGTCGTTAGAAGATTGCGAAGCGTTCACATGATCGTTTGGGTGCACTGTCTTGCCCAGCTGCTTCGAAGCTAGGGTGGCTAGGACCTCATTCATGTTCATGTTTGAGCTGGTCCCGGACCCGGTTTGGTAAATATCTACTGGAAACTCACCCTCGTGTTTTCCGGCGATAACTTCATCTGCACTTTTGGCGATAGCATCGGCAATGCTCTGGTCTAAGACACCGAGGGTGGCATTAGCTAAAGCGGCTGCTTTCTTGATTTGTGCAAGAGCTGCGATGTGAGCTTTTTCTAAAGTCGAGCCAGAGATGGGGAAGTTCTCTACCGCTCTTTGGGTCTGGGCCGAATAAAGGGCATCTTTAGGAACTCTAACTTCACCCATGGTGTCGTGTTCAATTCGAAATTCCATTGCCGTCCCGCCTAAAACTGATACTTGATAATTGGTGTGATGTTTACTTAGTTATTTCTTACTTTCACATCCCCTAATTTACTCTCTTTGGGTGATAACTGGGAGCTAGTTCGTTTCAATCAGCAAAGAAAGCTGCGTTGCAAAGTCTTCCAACTGCTGTTTTGGTGCCACTCCGTAAACCAAGACCGCATGGTTTTGGTACTCCAGAAGCATCAGAAAGTCCTTTGACTTGGCGGGGGTGTTGGTCTTGGTGGTTTCATAAATTGTCCAAGACTGATCGCCAAGAGTAATTTCTCCGGTGGGTTTGTTTGCTTCGAGCTGTATTTGAATCCAGGTTTGATTGACATCAAAGCCTTGAGTCATGGCGATGAATTCACTATTTGGCCCAACGAATCCTGCATACCAAGTGGCCACTCCATCTTGGGCTACAGACCTGTAGCGCGCGGCATTGGAATACCAGTCGACTGGAAGAGTCGGAACTAGCAAAGCTCCTGGCGCTTCGCTTGCTGCCTGAGAAGCAACCTCTTGATAGTCAACGGCCTGAACTCTATTGGAGTCATCTCGGGGAACAGCAAGAATTAGAACTAGCATCACACCAATGGTTGCCCCAAGGGACAAAAGCAGATTTATAAGCGTCTGGCGCGCACGACGCTTGGCCGCGGCATCGCTCACTCGGCTCCAGTTTTCTTAGCCTTAGAAACTTTCTCCAGTTGGTCTCTTGCTCCAGAGAGCCACTTCTCGCATCGATTGGCAAGGGCTTCGCCACGTTCCCAGAGCTGCATGGATTTTTCCAGCGTGACTGATCCGGTTTCAAGTTCAGCAACTACTTTGACTAGTTCGTCACGAGCCTGCTCGTAGCTCATCGCTTCGATGTCTTTATTGGTTTCACTCATTATGTCTCTAGCCTACTTTCAATCTGCCGTGACCCCGAGATCGCCCCCGGCGAGCGTAATCTTCAGCTTTTCACCCTTGGAAACCTTCTTCGGGTCGGTCACTAATCCATCCTTGAGGTTTCGAACAACCGCATAACCTCGGTCAAGGGTTAGCTTGGGGGACAGTGCCCTAACCTGACCGCGAAGACCTGCAATTTGCAGTTGTTCTTTATCGAGAAAGTTCTTAGTTTGTGATTGCAAGGTTGTGAGCAATTGAGTGATGTTCAACGAACGCTCATCAACAATGGTGAATGGATTAGCAAAAACTGGTCTGGTTCTAATCCCTAGGATAAGTTCGAGTTGGTTCTGAACATAGCCCACAACTCTCAGCGCAATTCTTTCCAGCGCAATCGAAATCTTCTTACGCTCATCAACAACATCTGGAACTACATTTTTTGCAGCATCGGTTGGAGTGGAGGCTCGGAAGTCAGCAACCTCATCAGTTAGCGGGCGGTCGTTTTCATGCCCGATGGCGCTAACAATAGGTGTCTTACAGTTCGCTACCGCCCTGACAACTTGCTCGTCGGAGAACACCAGTAGATCTTGGAACGAGCCTCCACCTCGAGTAAGGATGATTACATCCACTTCACTGTCAGCGTCCAGGGTTTGAATTGCCTTGATAATCTCAGCTGCAGCTTTGTCTCCTTGAACAGGAGTGTGTTGAATCTTGAATCTAACTTCTGGCCAGCGAAGCTTGGCGTTTTGCAATACGTCTTTCTCGGCGTCACTGTTGGCTCCGGTGATCAAACCAATCAAGTTGGGAAGAAAAGGCAGTGGCTGTTTTCTTTCAGCTAGGGTAAGACCCTCTTTGATTAGCTGTTGACGTAAACGCTCGATTCGCTCAAGTAATTCTCCTAGGCCAACTTTTCTAATTGCCAGAACATCCATGCTGGTCTTACCGGAGCGTTCCCAGAAGTCTGGGTGCACGAGGGCAACCACTCGATCTCCAGCAGCCAGCTCAGAGATCGTGTTTAGAACATCTGGTCTTCGGGAATGAATCGAAAAGCCCTTGTCGGCTACTAAGTCTCGAAGCTCTCCGAAGAAGACGTCATTTTTGGGGCTTATTTGAGAGATTTGGCCCTCAACCCAGACGTTGCCAAGCTTTGTTATCCAGTCCTTCAAGGAGCTGGTGAAATTGGATACGCTCCAGGGGCTTAGTTCGCTGGACACCCTTGATTCAGAGGATTGCTGCTGTTGGTCCTCTGACATGACTGTTCCTTCAAGTGGCTAAGTTATCTCTCGTAAGATTGAGCTGTGACCCAAATAAATGTTACCCCTTCAAAGCGCGTGCTTTTAGCCGCCCCAAGGGGTTACTGCGCCGGAGTGGACAGAGCCGTTATTGCCGTCGAAAAGGCGTTAGATCACTACGGAGCTCCGGTCTATGTTCGCAAGGAAATCGTTCACAACAAGCACGTGGTGACTGGTCTGGAAAAGCGCGGAGCAATATTCGTAGACGAGGTTGATGAAGTTCCAGAGGGTTCGACTCTCGTATTCTCCGCCCACGGAGTTTCACCAGCTGTTGTAAAAGCCTCTGAGGCGCGTGGACTAAACACAATTGACGCGACCTGCCCGCTGGTTACAAAAGTTCACCGCGAAGTTCAAAGATTTGCTGCTGAAGAATATGACATTTTATTGATCGGTCACGAAGGTCACGAAGAAGTAGAAGGTACCGCTGGCGAAGCCCCAGATCACGTTCAGCTCGTCGATGGCAAAGAGGGAATTGAAAACGCCAAGGTTAAAGATCCAAAGAAAGTTATTTGGCTGTCCCAGACAACTTTGTCAGTAGATGAAACCATGGAAACTGTTTTGAAACTTCGTGAGAAGTTTCCGACGCTCCAGAACCCTCCAAGTGACGACATTTGCTACGCAACCCAGAACCGCCAAGTTGCGATCAAGCAGGTTGGGTCTGAATCTGATCTTGTCTTGGTTATTGGATCCGCTAACTCATCCAACACAGTTCGCCTGGTAGAAGTTGCCCTCGAGGCCGGCGCTAAGGCTGCTTACCGAATTGATTACGCGAGTGAAATCAAGGACGAGTGGTTCGAAGGTGTTGAGACCGTTGGAGTATCTTCTGGAGCCTCTGCGCCCGAGGAACTTGTGGATGAAGTTCTTGAGTATCTAGAGAAGCGTCAATTTGGTGCGCCAATTGAGATCACAACCGCAGAAGAAGATGTTCAGTTCTCGCTTCCAAAGGAACTGCGTAAAGACCTAAAGCAAGCCGGTCAGGACACTAGCAACAAGGCCAAGCGCTCCTAAGATCCAAATTCAGTTTCTTTGTATGGGTGACCAGTCTGGTTGTAGGTTGTCCAAGTGCCAATTTGCTTTCCAGAGGCAAAGCTTCCAGAACGCATCAGTGTTCCGTCTTTTCTAAAAAACTCCCAGTAGCCGTGCATCTTGGAATCTTTGAACTTCCCCTTATATCTGGGGTTGCCGTTTTGGTAGAAAGGTGAACGCTCTGGCACTATGCAGTCGGTGACTTTCCAGCAGATCCCAACTGGTTAGCGGCTTGAACTACTCTGGCTGCCATTGAAGCCTCTCCTAGCTTCCCCCACGCTCTTGGGTCGTAAGCCTTCTTATTTCCTACTTCGCCGTCCACCTTTAGCACACCGTCGTAGTTCGCAAAGATGTGTCCGGCAACCGCGCGAGTAAATGCGTATTGAGTGTCGGTATCGATGTTCATTTTGATAACTCCAAAGCTAACTGCGTCCGCGATTTCTTTGTCAGTGGATCCAGAACCGCCGTGGAACACAAGATCAAAAGGCAAATCCTTAGAGTACTTTTTACCGACTGCTTTTTGTATTTCATCTAGCAGCTCTGGCTTGAGCTTTACACTTCCAGGCTTATAGCTACCGTGAACGTTTCCAAAGGTAAGAGCGGTTAGGTATCTTCCGTTTTCTCCAAGACCCAGTGCTTCGACTGTGGCCATACCGTCTTCTACTGTTGTGAAAAGATCTTTTCCAGACCCGCCTTCGACGCCATCCTCTTCGCCACCTACAACGCCAACTTCAATTTCAAGAATCGATCCAACCGCAGTGGTTTTTGCCAGAAGCTCTTTGGCGATTTCTAAGTTCTCTTTTAGTGGAACCGCTGAACCATCCCACATGTGGGAATTAAATAGAGGATCTAGACCACTTTTTACTCGCTCTGCAGAAACCTCGAGTAGTGGGCGTACAAATCCATCAAGATGTCCCTTGGGGCAGTGATCGGTGTGCAGAGCAACAGTGATTCCATATCCCTTAGCAACTTCACGCACAAATGCAGCCATTGCCTGAGCACCAATTGCCATGGACTTCACGGTCGAACCGGAGAAGTATTCGGCTCCACCTGTGGAGACCTGCAATATTCCATCAGAGCCGCATTCTTGTAAACCCTGCAAAGCTGCAATGGCGGTAGCCGAAGATGAAACGTTGATAGCCGGGTAAGCAAACTTCTGGGACTTGGCCCGATCCAGCATCGCTAGATAGGCATCGGGGGTTGCTACTGGCATGGCTTAGTTCTCCTTGTGAATTGCTGGCTCTTTGAGCGGTGCCGCCAGGTCTACATCCTCAGTCAAGAACACCTCAGGAAGATTGTCAATGTGATCGAGCCCGCTGGTTGGCTGGGAAACCTTTACAGCTCCCCACTGGACCGCAGCCATGGCACCCACTGGGACGTTGAATTCCACCCCAAAATCCTGCTCGCCCTCGGCGATTGGATTATTGGTTATTGCTGCTAGGAATCCAGCCAAGGTTGCATCTCCAGCACCAACGGTGTTAATTACTTTTACCGGTGCGGTCCGGGTGGCCCAAGCGCGAGATTTGGTAACGGCCAACATGCCATCGGACCCCAAAGAAGCCAACACACACTCAACACCGTGGGAACAAAGTTCTCTAGCTGCTTCAATGACATCACCGTTTGTTAGTAGATCTCTACCAACAGCAGATGCAAGCTCTTCAGCATTTGGCTTCAGAATCGCAGCTTCTCCCTGACGAACCCAATAGGCAAGCGGCTCACCACTGGTATCCAAAACAACTCGAACGCCGAGTTTTTCCATTCGTTCAAAAATGGGATGAAGGTCAACAAAAGTTCCAGTTGATTCGTCAAGTGGCAGTGCTCCAGCGATAACCAACCACTTAGCTTCGTTTTCGATTACGGTTTTCTCCGTCAGCTCAATAACTTGCTGCCATTCATTTGAGCTCAGTGGTTTTGGCGCCTCGTTAATCTTTGTTGTGGTGCCACCGCGCTCAAGAATTGTTGTTGAAACGCGAATGGTGCCATCAATCCAGAGCGGCACCAGAAAATTCTTTGAACCGGTTCGCTCCAAAATTCCTTTTTCGGCGTTTCCAATTGGAACAACCGCAGGGGCTGGAATGCCGGCCAAGTGAAGAGCTCTTGCAACGTTGATACCTTTACCGGCAAGTTCTTCGCCAACAGCGTCTGCTCGGTTCACTGCACCGCTTACTAGATCCGTAACCGTGTAAGTTCTATCCAAGGTAGGAGCGGGCGTCAGAGTGACAATGGGGGACTTTGTTGCCATTCCAGACATGCAGGTTCTCCTTGCGGATTCGATTATTGGAGCTAGCTAAGAAGCTGTCCAACAGGGATTTTGGAGCTGCAAACGCCTTTGTGAGCTTGATTTCGAGTATAACCAAACCAGACAAAGAGGCCCTTAAGTCACAAATCCCCTAGGAAATCAGTCCTTCTGGAGCTCGTTAGCGGTAATTGAAGTGGGGCCAGCCTCGATGGGGGTGGGGGTGGGAATTTCCTCAGTTCCGAGCTGATTCTCGTCTAGATCATTGAGTTTCCTGGCGGTCACCAGAACCCTGGTCTCTAGCGAGGATACGAAAACGTTGTAATCCTTTACGGTGTTGGTAATTGAGCGGCCCAACTTGTCGGCGTGCTCGGCAATTTTGCCAACTCGCTCATAGAGCTCTTTTCCAAGTCGAATCATGTTTCGAACCGAACTCTCATCGGCGTTTTGCCGCCAAATGTAGTTGATGGTTTTTAGAACCGAAAACAAGCTAACCGGTGAAGCTAGCGCAACATTTTTCTTGAAGGCATATTCCAACAGCGCTGGATCTGCATCTAAGGCAGCAGATAGCAAAGACTCGGAAGGCACAAAAGCAATAACAAAATCTGGACTGGCGTTTAGTCCGGTCCAATACTCTTTACTTGATAGCGCATCAATGTGAAGCTTCATTGCTTTCACGTGAGCAGTGATTAGCTCCTGTCGCTTCTTCGCGTCTTCACCTTCAGCGTGCTCTGAAATAGCAGAAGCTTCCTGATAAGAATTAAACGGCACCTTTGAATCAATCGCCAGAGATTTTCCACCAGGAAGATTGATTATCAAGTCAGCTCTTCCAGATCCACTATCGGTAGAAAAAGTTGCCTGCTCGCTAAAGTCAGCGTGCTTGATAAGTCCTGCTAGCTCAACGAGTTTTCGAAGCTGCGTCTCGCCCCAAACTCCGCGAATCGAATTGGAAGAAAGCGCTTGCGATAGCGCCATCGTGGTCTTGCGAAGCTGCTCGTCGGAGTTAACGGCGTTTTTCAGCTGCTCTTGAATTGTTCCAAACTGCTCGGTGCGCTCTTTCTCGAGCGAGGCTACCGATAGCTGCATTTGTTCCAAGCGATCTTTAACCGGAGCTAGTTCCTTGATCAGACGGTTTTCTTCGCGATCTCGCTCATCCCTGGCTACTCGTTCCCGGTTGGCAGTTTCCAGCTGGGCAGTAAGTCCCGAAACCGTGGCCTCAGCCGAGGCGAGCTTGATAGATAGCGATGAATCGCCAGTTGACCCTTTTGATCGAAGCATGGCAATAAGCACGCCAATCACTAGACCTACGGCCAAACCGACACCCAAGTAAATAAGTTCCATGCTTAGAACTATGCCATTAGCGGGCGACAATCCAGGCCACTAGAGCGCACCCAGGCGAACCTTGGTTGCCGCAAGGAGTTCCGGAAGATCCTGGGCCCCGTGTCTTTGGGCAGCGTGAATGACAATTCGGGCACACGCGTCACTATCGGCTAGCGCGTTATGGTGCTCAAATTCCTCATGACCTATGGCATAGGCAACCGCGTTTAGCCGGTAGCTTTCGAGGTTGTAAGTCTTTCGGGCAATCTTCAGTGAGCAGCCATAGTGAAGCTTTGGAAGCTCTTGATTGATCGCTTTGGCACTAGCTGCCAAAACACCCATATCAAATGAGGCGTTATGGGCCACAAGCAGATCTTGATCGATGAATTCCAGCATTTGGTTTATTACTTCTGAGTACGCGGGGGCGTCCTGAACCATCGCGGGAGTAATGCCATGAACTCTGATGTTCCCCTCACTAAACCAGCCATGGGGGACCGGAGGTCGAAACAGTAGTTCTAGAGTTGCTACCGGTTTAGAGTCGCGCACCCGAATAAGACCAACTGCGCATGGACTCGCCGGTGAGCCATTGGCTGTTTCAAAGTCAATGGCTGTGAAATCAAGGGGCATAGAAGTAGTCTGCCACTTGCGAACCACAGGTAGAGTGGTATCCCGTGGCTCTAACAATTGGAATCGTAGGACTACCCAATGTGGGCAAGTCGACTCTTTTCAACGCACTCACCAAAAACAACGTGCTGGCAGCCAATTACCCATTTGCCACCATTGAGCCAAACGTTGGAGTGGTAAACCTTCCAGACGAAAGACTTACCAAGTTAGCGGAGATTTTTAGTAGCGAAAAGATTCTCTCTGCCCCAGTGTCCTTTGTTGACATTGCGGGAATCGTAAAGGGCGCCTCTGTAGGTGAAGGGCTTGGAAACCAGTTCCTTGCCAACATTCGCGAAGCCGATGCCATCGCCCAGGTTGTCAGGGGGTTCGCTGACTCAGATGTAATTCATGTGGATGGCAAGGTTGAGCCTTCAAGTGACATCGAAACAATAAACACCGAATTGATGTTGGCGGACTTGCAGACTCTGGAAAAGGCAAGACCAAGAATTGAAAAGGAAATCAAAGGCAAAAAAGCTGAGCCGGAAGCCTTGGTAGCAATCGATCAGGCGCTCGCGGAACTAAATGCCGGCAACCCGCTTTCCAAGACCAAAGTAGACCTTTCGCCAATCAAGGAGCTGGGTTTGCTAACTGCCAAGCCAACCATTTACGTCTTCAATGTTGATGAGGCAGTTCTAACCGATGCCGCGAAGAAAAAAGCTATGGCAGATCTTGTCGCACCAGCAGAGGCGGTTTTTTTGGACGCCAAAGTCGAATCCGAGCTAATTGATTTAGAGAAATCCGAAGCAGCTGAGCTGCTTGCTTCTTTGGGTCAAGACGAGTCCGGTCTTGACCAGCTAGCTCGAATTGGATTTAGAACCCTTGGGCTTCAGACTTATTTGACGGCAGGACCCAAGGAAGCCAGAGCCTGGACCATCAAGCAGGGCTGGAGCGCACCGCAAGCTGCGGGAGTAATCCACACCGACTTTCAAAAAGGCTTTATCAAGGCAGAAATCGTTTCCTTCGATGACCTGGTCGCTAATGGGTCCATGGCAGAAGCCAAGGCCAAGGGTAAGGTCCGCATGGAGGGCAAGGAATACATCATGCAAGACGGTGATGTGGTGGAGTTTAGATTTAACGTCTGATGAAAACTCCGCTCTATTTCGTCGAACGGGAATACCCGGTAGAACTAGCTACCCTTTGGAATGCTTGGGTAGAAGCTGATCAATTGCAGCAGTGGTACAGCCCTGAAGTGCTCGATACCGTTCCCAACTCAGCAACAAGCGATGCAGTTATTGGTGGAGATTGGGCCATAGCGATCGACGTATCAGTAAATGGTTTCAACGCGTACTTCTGGGGCAAATACACAGAAGTGAAGTTCCAAGAAAAGCTTGTTCACACCATGTTTTACTCCCAAGACGAGCTTGAGTTTAACCTCCGCGGTGACGAACAGCCCTATCACGTAATTGAGATTGACTTTGAGACAAGGGGTAACAACTCCTGGGTTAGGTTCACCCAATTTGGGTCTATGGATCCAGAACAAGCTGAGGCAACCAAGGATGGAATGGAAAGCTACTTCAATAGCCTGGGAAGGTATCTAAGCAGCAATGACTAGCAAACAAGTACTAGCACATTTATCAAAAATTCCCCAGCCACAAAAAGCAACGCTTTTAGAACTTCGAAAGACAATTCTGGAAATCATTCCCGAAGCCGAGGAAGTTATCTCTTACGGATTTCCTGGTTACCGGATTGATGGAAAAATCATCTGCGGATTTGACGCATTCAAGAACCACTGCAGCTTCTTTCCGCACTCATCGCTTGTGATTCCGGAGCTTGAAAAAGAACTAGTAAATTACAAAACTTCGAAAGGTGCTTTGCAGTTTGCAATTGACAAACCGCTGCCAAAATCACTGGTGAGAAAACTAATCAAGACCAGAATGCGGATTCTCGCTGAAACTAAATGACGTACTCGTCAGACACCCAGTGTCCCGAGATAGCTTCTTTCTTACTTAGAACTCTGCCAGTTTCGCCAACAACAGTCGATCCAGCTGGAACGTTTTTTGTGACAACCGTATTGGCTCCGATATAACAGTTGTCGCCTATTGTGATGCGTCCAATAACCTTGGCTCCTGCACCGATGACAACATGTGAACCAATGATTGGGTGACGATCAACAGCTGAATTCTCTTTACCGCCTAGGGTAACTCCGTGGTAAATCAGAACATCGTCGCCAATTATTGAAGTCTCCCCAATTACGATTCCCATTCCGTGATCGATGACGAATCTGCGGCCAATTGTTGCCCCCGGGTGGATCTCAATCCCGGTTAGAAACTTGGCCCAGTTGGAGAACATTCTTGCTGGGATTCGAAGCTTTAGCTTCCAGATCTTGTTGGCCACGCGATGCATCCAAATGGCATGCAAGCCAGGGGAGGTAAGAAATAGCTCTAGCCGGCTCGATGTCGCGGGATCGCGATCGATACCTGCCTGTAGGTCTTCTTTGATGGACAACTTTTACTTTTCTTCCTTTAGATCGGCATACAAGACAGTTGAAAGGTAACGCTCTCCAAAGGACGGAATGATAACTACAACTTTCTTGCCCCTGAACTCTTCGCGCTTGGCCACTTGAGCCGCCGCCCACAGGGCTGCTCCCGAAGAAATTCCGGCAAGTATTCCTTCTTCTGTTCCAGCGCGGCGGGCATACTTGATTGCCTCGTCGCTTGGCACATCAATCACTTCGTCGTAAACGTTTCGATCAAGAATCGGTGGAATGAAGTTGGCACCTATTCCCTGCAGTGGATGAGATCCCGCAGCACCTCCGGTTAGAAGTGGTGAAGCGGCAGGCTCAACTGCAAAAACTTTAATGTTTGGGTTTAGCTCTTTTAGTCTCTGGCCGGTTCCGGTGATTGTTCCGCCAGTTCCAACTCCAGCAACTAACGCGGCAACTTCACCGTCGGTGTCGTTCCAAATTTCCATCGCGGTAGTCTTACGGTGAATTTCTGGGTTAGCTTCATTTTCAAACTGGCGAACTAAAACAGCTCCGGTTTCTTTTCCAATCTCTTCTGATTTACTCACTGCACCAGTCATACCTTCGGTTGCGGGGGTGAGAATCAAGGTTGCTCCAAAAGCGCGAAGCAGAGTTCTGCGCTCGAGGCTAACTGATTCAGGCATGGTCAAAATTGCTTTGTAACCCCGGGCTGCAGCAACCATCGCAATTGCGATTCCAGTGTTACCGCTGGTTGCCTCAACGATGGTGTCACCAGGCTTTAGTTGACCCGAGCGTTCGGCAGCATCGATGATTGCGATACCTAGACGGTCTTTAACAGTGGAGGTTGGGTTATAAAACTCGAGCTTGGCAAGGACTTCGGCTCCTGCGCCATCCATGATTTTGTTGATTCGAACCAAGGGCGTATTTCCATACACCTGGGTTATGTCGTCATAGATCTTCAAGAGCCTTACCTTTCGTTTGTCTTATAGGCAACAGACAGGGTCAACCAGCAAAGCTGGCAACTTATGCCCAGTAATGGCAAGAATTTTGCCAAAAACTGGCAATTATGGCCTTCCCAAGCCTAACTTCTAAGCTCTAGCTCCTGATCGATGGTGTTTTTCCGGGCTATGACCCGCCCGGCAAAAATAGCCGGAATAGCGGTCAGGAATAGAAACCACAGCGAGCTGGTCCAGTTACCAGTTAGCTCGTGCAGCACACCTAGCACCAGGGGACCTAGGGCAGCAGCCAGATAACCAAAGCCCTGGGCAAAACCGGAGATTCGAAGAAGCGTTTCTTGGGTTCGGGAGCGAATGTTGAACAAAGCCAAGTTCAATGGAAAAAGAATCGGCCCCAAACCAATTAGCACTACCCATATCCAAGAGAGGTTTCCTGGCAAGAAGATAAGCCCCGCGTAACCGGTAAAGAACAACGCTCCACTTAGGTAAATAAGTGGTGCCTGATTTGGGAATCTAACTGCCAGTCTTGGCATTAATAACGCAGCTGGCATTCCCATTCCGGCGTACACCGACAAAAGAATTCCTGCTTCTAGCGGGGTGGAGCCAGACTCATCAATAAGAATCTGGGGTAGCCAAGCAAAAGCTGCGTAGCCATTTAGCGAAGACACCGCAAAGATTACGACCATTGAAACAGCCGTTGGAGATTTCCAAATCTTTATGTGTCTAACGCTAACTGGAATAGAAAGTGTCTGAGTAACAACCGGTTCTTCAATTTTGTTTGAGCGCAAAGCGAAGATCCAAGGAACCATCGCAATTGCTCCAACTATGCCCCACTGACCAAGAGCCAATCTCCAGCCAAATTCTTGCGCCACCGGAACAGCAATAAGAGGTGGTGTCAGTGCGCTAATGGAAACAATCGTTAGATAAAGCGCTGTCATAGAACCGATTCGATCGGGGAAGTACTTTCTCACCACAACTGGAAGTAAAACGTTTCCCATACCCATTCCAACTATGGCAACAAATGTTCCAACGCTAAGAAGCGACCAGTCCCCAGAAAACGCCCTGACCAGGTTTCCCAAAACAATAATTAGAAGAAGCACCAGCAAAGCAGCTTCCAAACCGATTCGTCGAGTGAGCATTGGTGCCAGAAGACCACTTAGCGCGAAACCAAGCGGTGGGAGCATTCCCAAAAAGGAAACCGCCAAGGTCGAAAGCTCAAGGTCCTCGCGAATAAAGGGGATGATCGGCGATAACGAGGAAACTACGGTGCGAAGGTTAAGAGCCACCAATAAAAGGCCCACCAGGGCAAGGACTCTGCCGTGCAGGGGTTTGATCTTGGGCAAGAGGCTGTTTCTCCAGGTTTGGGGTGAACTTCTAACTTAGCGAAGTCATCAGCCTTCGAAGAGAATCCACCCGGTTAGCGCCCTGAGGCCCAAGCGCGCCTGCGGCAACTGCCTCATCGAGGGCGCAATCTGGTGAGTCAATTAGATGAGTGCAACCTCTGGGGCAAGATCGAATAGTTTCCCAAAGATCTTCGAAGGATCGAAGTAAGTTCTTGGGATCGATGTGCCCAAGGCCGAAGGAGCGAATTCCCGGGGTGTCGATTATCCAACCATCATCAAGGGCTATTGCGCGAACGGAAGTTGAAGTTTGACGACCGCGACCGGTAACTGCGTTTACGCTTCCAACTGCTCGATTAGCATCGGGGGACAATGCGTTTACCAAAGTTGATTTACCAACACCTGAGTGACCCACCAGGACAGTCGTTTCTCCTGCTAAAAGGTCAGACACTTCGCTGAGTTGAAAGCTATCCGACCTGGTTTGAATAATGGGGATACTTAAGCCTTGGAAGTTATCCAGAAACTCCGAAGGATCAGCAAGGTCAGTTTTTGTGACACAAATAATTGGCTTTAGTCCGGCATCATATGCGGCGGCAAGGTAACGATCAACCAATCGGGTTCGAGGCTCTGGATTAGCTGCGGCAATCACAATCATGAGCTGAGTTGCATTGGCAACAATTACTCTTTCAACCTGATCTGAATCATCGGCGCTACGCCTAAGCAAAGTAGTTCTTGGTTCGATTCGAACAATTCGAGAAAGTGCACCGTCATCCGAGGATGTGTCTCCCGCGAGAGAAACAATGTCTCCAACCGCAGGACCATTGTTTCGAAGCTCCTTGGCTAGGGTTGCGGTGACCTGGTAGTTGCCTTCTTGGAGCAAAACCTGATAGCGATTCTTATCGATTCCAATAAGCATGCCAAGTGCTGCGCCGCTGTGATCAGGGCGTATCTTTGTCCTTGGTTTATTGCCTTTGGGGTTGGGACGAGCCTTGAAATCAGACTCGTCTAGGTCGTGAGAACCCGGCTCTGGTTCATAGAGCCAACTCAACTAGTAGCCCCAAGCATCTTGCTCCACAGCAACTCAAAGCCAGGCATGGTCTTGGAAGTTACTGTTATGTCCTCAATCTCAATGCCTGGAACTCGAAGCCCAATGATGGCACCAGCGGTGGCCATTCGGTGATCGCCATAGGTTTTCCAAAGGCCACCTCGAAGATCCGCTGGTTCTACGATTAGCCCGTCTTGGGTTTCAGTTGCCTTGCCGCCGATGGAGTTGATCTCATCAACCAGAGCTTTTAGTCGATTGGTTTCGTGACCTCTAAGGTGTGCCACGCCAGAAATAACCGATTTAGATTTCGCGAGCGCCGCCAGAGCTGCAATTACTGGCGTGAGCTCACCTGCAGAAGACAAGTCAATCTCAATGCCGTTTACCGCACCCGTGCCAGTAACGCTCATCCCGGTTCCGGTTCGAGAGACTTGTCCACCCATGAGAGTAAGCAAGGAGACAAAATCGTTTCCAACCTGGGTGGTGCTAGTAGGCCAGTTTTCTACTGTTACCGATCCGCCGGCAACCAGTGCAGCTGCCATGAATGGTCCAGCGTTTGACAGGTCTGGTTCAATCTCCACGGTCCGGCCAGAAATTTCTCCTGGCTCAATTCGCCACGAAGTGTCGCTAGGTTTCGAGACTTTCATTCCTCGCTTGGCGAGGGTGTCAATCGTCATGTCTATGTGTGGCATAGAAGGAAGAGTTTTTCCTGTGTGATTCAAGGTGAGTCCATTTTTGAATCTTGCTGCAACCAGCACTAACCCCGAAACAAACTGCGAAGACTCAGAGGCGTCGATTGACAACTCACCACCCACAACTTCACCGGTGCCATGAATCGTAAATGGCAAGCCTGATCCAGAAACCTCCACACCTAAGGCTCGAAGCGAGTCAACAGTAGTTTTCATGGGCCTTGATCTTGCGGCAACATCTCCATCGAAAGAGATCTCACCCATGGCAAGAGCTGCGACCGGAGGAACAAAGCGCATTACTGTTCCCGCGAGCCCACAATCAATCTGAGCTGGGCCAGAAATTGTCCTTGGTGTAATTCGGAGCGAATTCGGAGTTGATTCAATTTCTGAGCCCAATTGCTTGAGCGCTTGGATCATCAGGTTGGAATCTCTTGAATCCAAGGGGTTCAGGATCTCGCTCGGACCCGAAGCCAAGGCTGAAAGAACCAACTCACGGTTAGTTAGGGATTTAGAGCCTGGGATGCTGATCTGGGCCGAGATTGCTGATTTCGCCAATGGCGCGGCCCATAGTCGGGAATAGCTTTTGTCAGTCATTGGTTTTAAAAGTATCAGTTATCAACCTGAAGGACCTAGGCCATGGTTAGCACCAGCTTTTGCGAAGAGGCTCAATTGGTAGACTCTGAGGCTATGGCCAGCTCAAAAAACACAGACTCAGAGCTGAAAATCAGAGACTTTGAGCAGCAGGCACTTCCTCTTATGCCTCAGCTATACGGTGCAGCATTGCGCTGGACCAGAAACCCTTCCGATGCCGAAGATCTAGTTCAAGAGGCTATGGCCAAAGCTTTCGTGGCCTGGGGTCAATATCAGCAAGGCACCAACCTAAAAGCTTGGCTCTATCGAATCATGACCAACACTCACATCAATAAATACAACAAGCAGCAAAAAGACCCCTCCCGTGGTGGCCTAGATGATTTGGAAGATTGGCAGCTGGGCGATGCCGAATCAATTACCGCAACCACCACTCGCTCAGCCGAACTGGAAGCACTCGATCAGCTTCCGGCCGACATTATTAGAAACAGCCTCATGGCTATTCCGGAAGAATTTCGCATGGTGGTTTACTACGCGGTTGTGGATGGCCTGCCCTATTCCGAGATTGCAGAAATCATGGGCACCCCCGTCGGCACAGTCATGAGTCGACTACACCGAGGCAAAAAGCTTCTACGCACCCTGCTTGCTGAATACGCGATCGAGCAGGGATACTTATCACCAGCTAAAGCAGCGCAAAAAACGGAGCAAAAATAATGGCGGAATTTGACTGCGAAGAGACCAAAGCACTGGTCCACGAGTATCTGCATAACGAGTTGCTGCCCGATCAGCAAAAAGATATCACTACCCACTTAGCGCTATGCGATTCCTGTGAGGAAGAGTATGACCTTGAGGTGTATTTGAATCAGGTTATTCAGCGATCTTGTGACGAGGAGCCACCAAAGAAACTTGCTGAAAAAGTATTAGCGAGAATTAAGGATATTCAATCCCACTAGTCTTGCGCTTCTTCAAGTCCTAACCACTGGTACCAACCGCGGTTTAAAACCAACCAAGCCATTAGTCCATAGCCGGTTTGCCCAGGCATATTTCTAGTCGATGCCTCGAGCTCGAGGTTATATCCCTCGTGATCTACCAGTGGGTGGAAAAAATCAACGAACGGGACACTTCTTCTACTGCAGACATCTTCGCAGCCGGTAGCTAGGTGTTCAATCTCGTAATTTAGAGCCTTGTTGAAACTCGGTAGAGGACCAACTACAAAAACTGATATGTCGCTTCTGCGAGCTTCATCAATCACGGTTGCTAGATTCAGCCTTGATCTAGAAACCGAAATACCTTCGCTAGCGTCAGAATTTCCAAGTGCAATGACCAAGCGGTTATCAGTTTCCGGGCGGAAGCGACGCTGAACTTCTTGACCCCAACGTTCCGCTAAAGATGCGCTGGTTTCTCCTGGGGAAGGAACGTTATAGATATCGATGATTGGATCTTCTACCGGGGTCTTGGCAATAACCCTGCCAACCCAACCCATGGCTTTGACATCACCTATAGCAGTTGTGGTCTCATCGCCAAGAATGACAATGCGAGTGTCTAACCGCTCGGTGTTTTCCATTTTCTAGAAAGCTAGCGCCCTGGTAATTAGATCTGCTTGCTCAACTGCGTGGCGCTTGGCTGAACCGGTGGCAGGAGAAGCACTTGCAGGACGAGACACCAGGGTTGCTACCTGTCCATTCATGTACCTAGGAAGGAACAATCCAACGTAGGTCCAAGGTCCTTGGTTAGCTGGCTCGTCCTGGACCCAGAACAACTGCGCATTTGGATACTGGGCGTAGGTAGCCTTGATCTCATCTACAGGTGTTGGGTAGAGCTGCTCGATACGAACAACGGCGATAGTTTTTTCTCCGCGCTTTTCAATCTCAGCCATAAGATCCCAGTAGACCTTGCCGGAGCAAAGAATCACTCTGCGAACTGCAGCGTTATCTAGACCCTGCTGGTCTGGAATAACTGACTGGAAAGTGCCTTGCGTGAAATCCTGCACCGAAGAAGAAGCAGCCTTTAGGCGCAACATGGACTTAGGTGTGAAAACAACCAGCGGTCTTCTAGGTCTGGTGTGTGCCTGACGACGAAGAAGATGGAAGTGTGATGCTGGGGTGCTCGGTTGAGCAACAGTCATGTTGTTCTCAGCACACAACTGCAAGAATCTTTCGATTCGAGCCGAGGAGTGATCTGGCCCTTGTCCTTCGTAGCCGTGTGGCAATAGCAAAACCAAGCTTGATGGCTGGTTCCACTTTTGCTCAGCAGAAGAAATGAATTCATCCACGATAGTTTGAGCTCCATTTACGAAGTCACCAAACTGTGCTTCCCAAAGCACAAGTGCTTCCTTGTTTTCAATCGAGTAACCATACTCAAAGCCCATGGCGGCGTATTCGCTCAACAAAGAATCGTATATCCAAAACTTTGCCTGACCCTGCATCAAGTTACGAAGTGGAATCCATTCCTGTCCGTTGACGCGGTCGTGGAACACCGCGTGACGCTGAACGAAAGTTCCTCGCCTGGTGTCTTGACCTGCCATTCGTACCGGCACGCCTTCCATGACCAGTGAGCCGAGTGCGAGCAATTCTCCAAAGCCCCAGTCGATACCGCCTTCGCGGCTCATCTCTACTCGCTTGGTCAATAGCTGCTGAAGCTTAGGGTGAACTGTAAAGCCCGCAGGAGTGTTGTTATGAGCATCGCCGATGAGTTCAATAACATCCTGGGCTACAGCTGTGGCCTTTAGAAGTTCCGGGGCATCGCTAGCGGTTGTGCCGATACCAACCCTTCTTGGAATCAGTTCAATTGGAGCTGCCATGGCCTCGTGAACATCGACAAAAGCCTGCTCGAGACGGTGTTGGAAGTCTGAGTTTGCGGCCTCGAACTCTTCCTGAGTTAGATCCCCTCGACCAACTAGAGATTCAAGGTACAAGGTTCTAACCGAGCGCTTGGCTTCAATCAGGTTGTACATCAGAGGCTGAGTCATCGAAGGATCGTCTCCCTCGTTGTGTCCTCTGCGGCGGTAGCAGATTAGGTCAATAACGACATCGTTTTTGAATTCCATTCGGTATTCAAAAGCCAACTGCGCTACCCGAACTACCGCCTCTGGATCGTCGCCGTTTACGTGGAAAATCGGAGCCTGAATAGCTTTCGCAGAGTCGGTCGAGTAAACAGTGGATCTTGACTCTGAAGGAGGAGTGGTAAACCCAACCTGGTTGTTGATAACCAAGTGGATGGTTCCACCAGTTTTGTAACCACGAAGTTGCGCCATGTTCAAAGTTTCTGGAACAACACCTTGACCAGCAAAAGCTGCATCACCGTGAATCAAGACTGGAACGACTGGGAATTCACCCTTTGGAATGGCGTTGAGCCTATCTAGCTTGGCGCGAACCACACCTTCAAGAACTGGGTTCACAGCTTCCAGGTGAGACGGGTTTGCAGCAAGGGACACCTTTACCTTGTTGCCCTCTAAGCTTTCGAAAACACCTTCGGTACCCAAGTGGTACTTTACGTCGCCCGAACCCTGAACGCTTCTGGTGTCGGTGTTGCCTTCAAACTCTTTAAAAACCTGTCCGTAGGTTTTACCGGCGATGTTCGTTAAAACATTCAGACGACCACGGTGAGCCATACCAATGCAGACTTCATCAATAGCAGCATTGGCAGCTGACTGGAGAATCTCGTCTAACGCAGCAATGGCGCTCTCGCCACCTTCGAGGCTGAAGCGCTTTTGTCCAACAAACTTGGTTTGGAGGAAAGTTTCAAATGCTTCAGCTTCATTTAGCTTGCTTAGAATTCGAAGCTGCTCTTCACGGGTTGGCTTGGCGTAGGAAGTTTCCAACTTCTCCTGGAACCACTTGCGCTGAGCAGGATCTTGGATGTGCATGTATTCCACACCGACAGTTCGGCAGTAGGAATCCCGCAGAATCCGGAGAATGTCCCGAAACTGTGCCTTCTGCTTGCCACTAAAGCCTGCGGTTCTAAAGGTTCGGTCTAGATCCCAAAGGCTTAGGCCATGGTTTAGAACATCGAGGTCCGGGTGGGTGCGCTGGCGGTATTCCAGTGGGTCGGTGTCAGCCATCAGGTGGCCACGAACCCGGTAGGCGTTAATTAGCTCTTGGATTCGGGTAGCTTTTTCACGATCATCTAGACCATCTCGTTCAAAATCAGAAACCCAACGAACTGGTTCGTAAGGAATTCGAAGGTCAGCAAAAATTTGGTCATAGAAACCTTCTTCGCCCAGCAACAATCCGTGCACAATTTTTAGGAACTCTCCGCTGCCAGCTCCTTGAATTACACGGTGATCATATGTAGAGGTAAGAGTGATAGTTTTGCTGATTCCAATTTTTGCAAGTTGAGCATCACTCATGCCTTGGAATTCTGCCGGGTAATCGAGTGCACCGGCACCAACGATGCAGCCTTGATTCTTGGTTAGCCTCGGGACCGAGTGCACAGTACCAATTCCACCTGGATTAGTGAGCGAAATAGTAGTTCCTTGAAAATCGCCAGCAGTCAAGGTGTTCAACCGTGCACGGGTAACAAGATCTTCGTAAGCGGTCAAGAACTCAGCGAAGTTCAAACGCTGTGCACGCTTAATGTTTGGAACTAGCAGAGCTCTAGTTCCGTCTGGCTTGGGAATGTCGATTGCTAAACCAAAGTTCACATTTGCTGGCTGAACCACAACAGGCTTTTCGTCCACAATGTCGTAGTAAACGTTCTGGGAAGGGAACTTCTTAAGGGCCTGGATGATTGCAAAACCGATTATGTGGGTGAAGGAAATCTTTCCACCTCTGGTGCGAGAAAGGTGAGAGTTGATAACCAGTCGGTTATCAATCATCAGCTTTGCAGGCAAAGTTCTAACGCTTGTCGCGGTTGGAACCTGAAGCGAAAGATCCATGTTGGTGGCGATAGTTTTTGCCAGGCCTTTAAGTGGTGAAACTACATCTTGCTCCTGATCGGCCGAGCCTTCGGCGACGATTTTTATTGACTCGGTAACTGGAGCTTGAGCGGGGATTGGCTGAGGCTTGGCCTCGATGCGAGTGGTCTTTGCAACTACCGGAATGGAAGAAGTAGCGTCAGAAACTTGCGGGGAAGTTACTACCGGCTCGGAGGCAATTGGAGCTACCGGGGACGCGGAGGAAGGTTTGTAGCTTTCAAGAATCGGCCACCATTCTTTGTCTACAGAGTCAGGATTTTGACGATACTTTTGGTACATTTCGTCGACTAACCACGAGTTTGCTCCGTAGTCGTCTTGCAATCCTTCACCGGACACAGAAAGAACTCCCTATTTTGTTGGCTTGAATGACACCTATATCTTACGCTCTCACAAGCTCTCGGAACGAGGCGGTAGGAATGGTCAGCTTTGGCCTAGGTGGGCCACTTACCTCTGGAATACTGCACTGGCCACTGCACTTCAGCGCCTAATTCGGCTGCTGCTCTAAGCGGCCAATATGGGTCTCTCAGGGAAGCCCTAGCTATCAAAATCACATCGACTTTTCCTGATTGCAAAATCTCTTCGGCCTGGTGAGCATCTGTGATCTGACCAACTGCGCTGACTGGCTCTGAAATTCGATCTGCAACATACTCAGCTAGTGGAACCTGGTAACCAGGTCCCGATGGAATCTTCACACCGGTAATTAGTCCACCACTGGAAACATCAATTAGATCAACTCCCGCTTTTGTTGCCCATCCAGATACTGTTGAGGTTTGCTCTTGGTCCCAGCCACCTTCTGCATAATCGGTTGCTGAGAGCCTCAGGAAAACTGGCATAGTTTCGGGAACTGAGTTTCTGATTGAGGCGATTACTTCCATCAGCATGCGTGCACGATTTTCAAGCGACCCACCGTACTGATCGTCGCGGTCGTTACTTAGCGGGGATAAAAATTGATGCAATAGGTAGCCGTGCGCACCGTGAATCTCGACAGCATCAAAACCCGCTTCTACCGAACGCTTAGCCGCCTGCCCAAAAGCATTAACTAGGTTTCCAATTTCTGCAACACTAAGTTTTCTTGGAGCAGCATAATCTCCGAAGGCTTGATTAGTTGAAGAAACTGTTTCCCAACCGCCCTCAGCCAGTGAGATTGATCCAACACCGGAGGCTTCACGATGGTTAGACGCCTTGCGTCCAGCGTGCGCTAACTGCATAGCCATCTTTGCTCCATGGCTGTGAGCTAGATCAACAATCTTCTTCCAAGCTTTAGCTTGCTCGTCGCTCCATATTCCAGTGCACCAAGGAGTGATTCTTCCTTCGGGGGTTACTCCAGATGCTTCGACGATTATCAGACCCGCGCCACCGATTGCTCTTGAAACCAGATGCACTTCATGCCAACTGCCAGGAACCCCATCTTTGTTCTCGCAGGAGTACTGACACATCGGGGATATCCAGATGCGGTTTTTGACCTCTAGGTCACGAAGTTTTATTGATTCAAAGAGCTTTGGCACTTAGGTTCCTTCTTTCAATCAACAGCGTACCCAGCGCGGTAAAGAGCCCCAGTACTACTCCAAGCCCAAGGGCAATGTTTAGTGGGACAACCAGTGTCAAAAACCCAATGATGGCTGGCCCTGAAAGAATTCCCGCGTATGCGATTCCAACCACCTTGGCCATATTTCTTCCAGCGTGAGATTCTTCTCCAACTTCGGCAGAGTAAGCAAATAGCTGCGGCACCACTCCCGCGATACCAACTCCTGCAATTAGCCACCCCAAAAGTGCAACCGGAGATGAAGTAGAAATCACGACAAGGCTAGTTCCAACTGCAGAAACCAGCGATCCATAGCGAACAACAAAAATTCGACCGCGAATCGCAACTAACTTGTCAATCACCAATCTGGTAATTCCCATGGCGCCAGCAAACACCGCAAGAGCAAGTGAAGCAAAGGCGTCTGTAGTTCCTAGAATTCTTGCGTGGTGCAGCGCAGACCAGTCAACACCAGTTCCTTCCGCAATGGCAGCTGCACCAGCCATTGCCCCAAGGAATAGAACATATCCAAGAACTTTTCGGTTTTGTGTGTTTGCAGTTTTAAGTTCTTGATTCTTTGCTTTCTTGTCCACGTGATTGGATTTATTGGCGCGCTCATGGTTTGGCTGATCTGGCAGCAACCAGCCACGCATTGAAACGGCAACAATTAGTGTCGCAATTCCAGCGATTGCAAGTGTCACTGGCATTTCAAAGTTGTTTGCTAGAGCGAGCCCACCTAGCGTGGCGCCAATTAGGCCACCGAAAGACCACATTGCGTGAAACGCAGAGAAAATTGGTCTGCCATAAGCTTTTTCAACTTCGACGGCGTGAGCGTTCATGGAAATATCTGTCGAGCCAATTCCAAAGCCCAAACCAAAAAGCGAGAGCCCTAGAAAAATCTCATTGGTAGCAAATCCTGGAAAGAAGAGCATTACTGCCATAAACACAGCGGCGGTGAAAGTAGCAGTTCTGGAACCAACTCGATCGATAAACTGCCCAACGATCACACTGGCCGACAAAGCTCCCGCGCCGAGAACAAGAAGTAAGGCGCCAATAGTCGAGTGAGTAATATCCAGCTTGTTTTCAACATATGGAATGTGCACAGCCCAAAAAGTCATCGCTGATCCTGCAATCGTGAAGTAGGCAAAGACTGCAAAGCGTGCCTTCTGCAGACTTGTCATGATGCCCCTTCTTTAGGCCAACTACACCTATCTTAGATAGCCTGTCAGGCATGGGAACCAGCGTGAATCAGGTCGCAATTTTGAGAACGAGCTCATTGGTGGCTGCCTCCTTTCTAGTGCACCTTTGGGCACTTACTGCAAGCAAGCTTTTTCCAGATGCAATCTCGTTTGGCGACTTGAGTCTCTATGACTATTGGGCCTACCAAGTTGATAACGGAACAGGGGTCTATGGCTTAGTAACCGAATGGGTTTATCCAGCTTTAGCTTTTGTCCCAATTTGGATTGCTGGTGCACTCAACTTAGTTAGCTACGAAGTTTCCTGGCTGGCTGTGGTTTTTGTGCTAAACACGGCAGCTGTTTTGCTTTTGGTTCGTCGAGAAAGCAATGGGGGAGTATTTACTGGAACCAAAGCTAGCTGGGCATTTTTATCAGCACTGTTGTTTTTAGGCCCCGTAGCCGTTTCAAGAATTGATTCAGTGAGTGCAGCTCTGGCAATTCTGGGTTTAGTGGCTATAAACAGAAACACTACGGGGATAGCGGCTGCGCTGTTTACTATTGCTGGCTGGATCAAGATATGGCCCGTTGCATTATTTGTGGCCATGATCGCAGTTTTCAAAAAAAGACTTCAAGCAATTACTGTTGCAACCATTATTAGCGCAAGCATTATTGGGATTGGGCTACTAGCCGGTGGCACAAAAGTTTTTGGCTTCGTGCTGCAGCAACAGGAGCGTGGAATACAAATCGAGTCGGTAATGGCCACGCCATGGATGTGGTTAGCCAAATTTGGATCGGCAAACATATTCTTTGATGACAGTATTCTAACCAACCAGATTTCAGGACCTTCAGTGCAGGAGCTTGCAGCGGTTTCGAATTACCTACTCTTTATCGCTCTGGCGATCACAGTGTTGTTAGCAATTCGAGCTGTGCGAGCAGGACGTAATCGCACTCAGGTTTTTGCCTTGGCCGCTCTAACTGGCGTTTTAGATTTGATTGTTTTCAACAAGGTCGGATCCCCGCAGTTCATGATCTGGCTGGCAGTTCCACTGGTGGGGCTGGTGTTTTTCGGCATCAACAAATCTAAAGTTGCACTGGCCATGGGATCGGCAATTTTTTTACTCACTCAGCTCGTTTACCCAGTGTTCTATATAGAACTACTCGGACTCGAAATCATGCCGCTTGTGCTACTTACTGTTAGAAACTTGCTGCTAGTTGCGCTTCTTATTTGGGCCAATACTCAGCTATTGAAGAAAACCGAAGTATCAACTAGCTAAGTGCGTCGATAGCTAGCTCTGCGAGCAAGGCGGCGCCATCTGCCAAAACTGCATCGTCAAAGACGGCTTTGTTGGAGTGGTTGGTGGCAGCTGTTGCCGGATTCACCCCGACAGGTGCGGCACCCATAAATACGAAGGCTCCCGGAATCTCGTGAACTATTGAGGCAAAGTCTTCGCCCCCGGCGATTGGGGTCGGAAGATTGATATACCTTCCTGGCCCAAACATGCGCGCTGTGACTGCTTCAACCGACTTGATAGCATCTGGGTTGTTCATCAGAACCTTGGTTGCTCTGGTGAACTCCACGGTTGCGGTAAGCTCAAAACCTTTGGCAATGGATTCAACTAGCTCTTTGGTGAAAGTTTTAAGTTTTGCAGCGTTCTCCTCGGAGAACACCCGAACCGTTGCACCAAACGAAGCAGATTCTGGAATCACGTTTGTGGTTGCCTGGTCTCCAGCGCTAACCCAACCAATGTTCACAATAACCGGGTCAAAAGCATTGAAGCGCTTGGTGACCATAGTTTGAAGAGCCGACATGATTTCGTTCAAAACACTTATTGGATCTTTGGATAACCAAGGCATTGATCCGTGGCCACCACTTCCAGTAACTGTGACAAACAAATCTCCAGCAGAGGCCATTAGCGGACCGGCTTTAGAACCCATCATGCCAAGCGGGTAGGAACTAAAAACGTGGAGACCGTAAGCCCGAATTGGCTTACTACCTGTAACCATGTGATCGCCTTGCTCTAGCATCACATCTGCTCCGTGGTGACCTTCCTCGCCAGGTTGAAAAAAGAAAACAACATCGCCTTTTAGTTGATCTTTTCTCGAAGCAAGAATCCTTGCGGCACCAACGCCCATTGCCATGTGTAGATCGTGACCACATGCATGCATGTAACCATTCGTGGAGGCGTATTCCAAACCAGTGTCTTCAATCACGGCTAGTGCGTCCATGTCCGCACGAAGCAAAACAGTTGGGCCAGGCTGGGAGCCTTTGATGTGTAAAACTGCCGAGCTTATTCGCTTACTGGTTGTAATTGTTCCCAATCCGTCGATCTGCTCGAGGATAACTTTTAGCGTGTTTGGTAACTCAAGACCAAATTCTGGAATGGTGTGTAGTTTTCGTCTGAGTGCCTGCAACTCTGGAAGCATGGCTTGGGCTTGGGTTAATACGTCTTGGGTCATGGTTTCATTGTGCCACTAGAGCCCTAGCATTTATACATGTTCTTTGAAGCAATGGATCAGTCTTGGCAGCGCCTACTTGAGCCAAGTAAGGATCTACTTGATCGAATTGAGCAAGAGCTATCGAAGTTTCAGAATCTCACTCCTAGTCCCAATCAGGTCATGAGGGCGTTTGAATTGCCGATTGCAAAAGTGCGAGTGCTACTGCTTGGACAAGATCCTTACCCGACTAAAGGCATGGCTTGCGGCCTAGCTTTTGCGAATGCGCCAGGGACCAAGACCCCGCAGAGCTTGAAGAATCTCATGAAGGAACTTGAAAGCGATCTGCCTGGAGTTTCCGCAACAGCTGACTTGGCCAAGTGGAGCGACCAGGGAGTAATGCTTTTGAACTCCGCATTGACAACCGTGGTTGGCACTTCCGGAGCGCACCAAAAAATTTGGCGCGAATTTACTGAAGTTGCTATCACTGCACTTGACCAAGCGCGAGCCGGCAAGTTGGTTTACTTGAGCTTGGGGCTAGAGGCCAAGAAGTTAGCTGATCTTGTTAAGTTTGGTGAGGTTGTTTACGCGCCCCATCCCAGTCCGCTCTCCGCACACCGCGGTTTTTTTGGTTCGAGGATTTACTCTCGCGTGAATCAAGCCCTTAGCGACCAAGGCCAAGAACCAATAGATTGGTCTTGTTAGGGAAAGTGATGGCAAAGAAATTTATGAGTGGCTTATTTAGTTCTAGGCGCAAATCCTCGTTGGCCTCTAAGTCTTCTGCCAACATTCGTGAGGCTTCGGCTGAGGATTGCGCTGCGATTTGCGAGATTTACAACTTTTATATAACCGGCACAGTTATCACTTTTGATGAGCAACCCATGGATCCATCTTTTTGGGAAGAGAAGTTGAGACATGTAAAGGATCTGAATTTGCCCTTTATAGTTGCAACCTCAGATTCAGGGGAGGTGCTTGGATTTGCTTATCTTGCCCCGTGGCGTCAAAAGTCGGCATATCACAGAACTGTTGAGAACACTATCTATCTCAAACACTCGGCCGTAGGCCAAGGTATTGGCCCAAACCTTCTTTCTGAGCTGTTGCGCTTAGGTAAGGAAGCTGGAATCAAAGAAGTAGTTGCCGTTATATCGGACAGTGAAGCCGATACCTCTATAAGGATGCACAAGCAGTTTGGATTCAAGAAAGTCGGCCAGCTGCCTGGAGTGGGCAACAAGTTCAATCGCTGGCTTGGTGTGATCTTGATGCAAAAGAGCCTTTAGCCCCAACAAAACAGAAAAAGACTCGCTAGTTTGCGAGTCTTTTTGCTTTTGGTGCGGAAGGTGGGACTTGAACCCACACGTCCTTTCGAACGCTGGAACCTAAATCCAGTGCGTCTGCCAATTTCGCCACTCCCGCGTTCCTCACATAGTCTAACCACTGTTTATAACCGCCACATAATCAAATTTTGGCTACCAGAGCGCTGAGTTATCCTGGCGTGGCTAGCTTGTTAGTAACTCCTGAGCCAATCTCTAATCCGGGATACTTTTTATCTGTGAATTGTGATTTCTGCCAAGAGGAAACCCCACTGCATGCCCACTACTTGGAGGGCACATGGTTCCTAGCCTGCGTATTGTGTGATTTGCGAGACGAAGACTAGAAGAGCCCCCAATCTTCGATGTCTACATATTTTCAGACGTCGGCATGATCTGCTCTGAAGGGTTAGCTCGTCGCGGCACATAGCGGTAAGCCATCAAAGCACCCACAATCCCCAACCCAGAAACAGTGAACATAGCAATCGATAGGCCCAGCAGGGCAGTCACTCCAGATATAACCAGTGGTGCTGCTGCAACACCTGAGTCCACCAATAAACGGTATGAGGCGAGAAATTCATTTCGCTCACCTTTGGGTGCTAGATCGGCACCAATTACCAAGATAATTCCGCTACCAACACCGTTAGCTAGAGACATCAACAATGCAACTGCAAGAAAAGTAGTTTCGTCTGTGGCAAGAGTAAGTAGTGAGAAAGTCAAAGATAGCCCTAGCAAAGTTGGAAGAGCTGACCATCTTCTGCCGAAGCGATCCATTATCTGACCAGAGCTATAGGAAAGCGCAAGATCTAAAGCGCCAGCGATTCCCATGTACAACGCGATGGTCGCAGGCGGTAGTCCAATACTTAGAGCCCAAAGAGGCAATCCCACTAATCTTGCGGTTCGTAATCCACCGATGATTGCCGAGGTGACTCCAAGAGTTGCTAGTTTCTTAGATTCTCGTTTTGCCACCTTCCAGGTACCACCAGGGACAGTAGCTGGAGTATCTGGCATTCGATCGGGTTTTATAAAAATCAGAATTAATGCCGCCAGCGCACAAAACACAACAGCGTTCCAGTAAACAGCTTGGAGATCGATCAAGATAATTAGCGCCGCGCCAATTAGAGGTCCAATGAAGTGTCCTGCTCTAAAGACGCCACCGAGAATTGATAGCGCTCTGGCGCGATGCGAGTAGGGGACAACCTCAGTTAAGTAGCTGTGCCTGGCAAGACCAAATACAGCAACGCTTGCACCCAGTATGAATACACCTAAACCTAGAACCCACAATGAAGTAGCTAGCGACGCAATTAGAGTCCCCAGGCTCGCGACCGCCGCCGCGCTCATCATTGCCTTGCGCTCGCCCAAGATGTTAATCAAGCGCGCAGCTGGAATGTCTGCGAAGAGTGTTCCAATCATTACAAGCCCAAGAATTATTCCGGCAGTAGGTAATGATGCCCCTAAAGCTTGGGCGCTTGCAGGAATGATTGGAAGTAGCCCTCCCTCTGCGATACCGAAAAGCAGTGAGGGAGTAAAAACCGGCAAACCTAGGCTGGTTAGCTTGTATGAGGATGCGGGCACCTAACAATTATGCCCCTCGCCTAGAATTGTGGAATCATGTCTGAACTTGACTTAGCCGCTGAAATCAAATCACTTAGGTCACTTTTTGGCACCATAAAAGAAGTCATTAACCCAAGCTCACTGCAACTAGAGGTTGATGCACTTAGGCAGAAAGCCTCTGCTCAGGATCTCTGGGATGACCCGGAAAATGCCTCGAAGGTGACTTCGGCACTTTCGCGCTCGCAAGACAAGCTGGACCTTCTTATATCAGTCGAATCCAGGATCAACGATCTTGAGGTTCTAATCGAGATGGCCAATGACGCCTCCGACACTCAGACCAAGACGGAGGCCAAAAAAGAGTTATCGGATTTAGAAAAGCTGGTAGCGGAATTAGAAATTCAAACCCTACTAAGCGGAGAGTATGACTCCCGAGCTGCAGTTATAACCATTCGCAGCGGAGCAGGCGGAGACGACGCAACTGATTTTGCTGAGATGCTCATGCGAATGTACGTCAGGTACTGCGAGCAAAAAAACTACCCAGTTCACGTTCTCGACATTTCTCATGCCGAGGGTGCAGGTATCAAATCAGCAACATTTGAAATTGATGCCCCCTACGCTTTTGGAACTCTCTCAGTTGAGGCAGGCACTCACCGACTTGTTCGAATGAGCCCATTCAACGCAGCGGGTAAAAGGCAGACCTCATTTGCAGCCGTAGAAATCGTTCCGCTGGTAGAGCAAACTGAGGCTATTGAGATCCCAGATGCCGATATCAGAGTGGACGTCTTTCGCTCGAGTGGACCAGGTGGCCAATCAGTGAACACGACCGACTCCGCTGTTCGGATAACTCACATTCCAACCGGAACAGTTGTGAGCTGCCAGAATGAAAAAAGTCAAATTCAAAACAAGCAAGCAGCAATGAGAGTGCTTCAATCAAGGCTTTTAGAGATTCGTCGCCGCGAAGAAGAAGCAACAAAAAAACAACTTGCGGGCGACGTAAAGGCGTCTTGGGGTGAACAGATGAGGAGCTACGTTTTGGCTCCTTATCAAATGGTTAAAGACCTTCGCACTGAGTATGAGGAAAATAACCCACAGTCGGTATTTGATGGCGGACTCGATGGATTTATAGCCGCGGGAATCCGATGGAGAATGCAATCCCAGCCTTAGGCTTGGAAACATGATCAGCATCCAAAACGTCACCAAAAAATACAAGGGCACCCCTCGGCCAGCACTTGACCAGGTAAGCCTGGAAATTGAAAAAGGCGACTTCGTATTTCTAGTTGGCGCTTCAGGATCTGGCAAATCATCGCTTATGAGACTCATGCTCCGCGAAGACGTCCCAAATTCAGGTTCGGTTCATGTCCTTGGGGAAAATCTGGTTGGACTTCCGGCAAGGAAGGTGCCTTTTTTTAGAAGGCGACTGGGCGTTGTGTTCCAGGACTTCAGATTGCTACCCAACAAAACCGTTAGTCAAAATGTGGCATTTAGTTTGCAAGTGATTGGAAAGTCTGAAGGTTTTATTCAAGAGGCTGTACCGGATGTGCTTCGAATGGTTGGACTGGGAGAAAAAGCCGATCGTTTCCCAAACGAGCTCTCTGGTGGAGAGCAGCAGCGGGTGGCTTTAGCCAGAGCAATTGTCAACAAGCCAGCAATCTTGCTAGCTGACGAACCAACAGGAAACCTAGACCCAAACACCAGCGAAGGAATTATGTCGCTGTTGAATTCAATTAATCTCAGCGGCACCACTGTTGTGATGGCTACTCACGAGCGCGGAATAGTGGACCAAATGAAAAAACGCGTTGTGGAACTCAGCCACGGACAAATTGTCCGCGATCAAGTTGCTGGCGGCTACGGAGTTAGGGACTAGGCATGAAATTAGGCTTCATGCTCTCCGAGGTTGCTGAGGGTCTTAGACGAAACCTGGCGATGGTTGTCAGCATTATTCTGGTGACCTTCATTTCCCTCACGTTCGTTGGAACTGCCTCGCTATTGCAGCTTCAGATCGGGCAGATGAAAAACTATTGGTACGACCGCGCTCAGGTAGCAATTTACCTCTGCACAGATATTTCGCCCGAAGCTACCTGCCCACGGGGTCAAGCTGCCGATGATGTTAAGTTGCAGGTGCAAGAGCGTCTAGATTCACCAACACTCTCACCTTTTATTGAGAAGTATTACTTCGAAGATAAAGAGCAGGCATTTGCAAACTTCCAAGAACAATTTGCAGGTAATGCTGTTGCTCAATATGTAAAACCAGAGCAGCTAAATGAGACCTTTTGGGTAAACCTTTACGACCCCAATCAGTCGCCGATTCTTACCGAGAGTTTCGCGGGCCTTGCCGGCGTAGAGGAGGTCCGGGATCAAAGAAGCTACCTGGACCAGATTTTCTTGATTCTCAACATCGCCTCTCTTGCCGCAGTTTCAATCGCTGCCTTGATGCTAATTTCTAGTGCTCTTTTGATCTCCACAACAATTCGGCTTTCGGCCTTCTCCAGACGAAGAGAGCTCGGGATCATGCGTTTGGTCGGTGCAAGTAACTTCTCGATCCAGCTGCCTTTCATACTTGAGGGAGTTGTAGCGGCTCTGATTGGAAGCGTTCTGGCGGGTATTACGGTTTTAGTATTGATCCAGTTCTTTGTTCAAGGGTTCTTGGCGCAAAGCCTGCCATTCACTAGCTTTGTTGGGCTTAGCGATGGCATGCTTGTAGTTCCGCTATTAATTGCCGTAGGTGTTGTGCTTGCGGCAGCAGCGTCGGGTCTTGCGATCCGTCGCTACCTAAAAATCTAGGAGTCCATCGTGCCGAGAGAGCGTGGCCAGCAAGTGGTGGCCACCAATCGTAAAGCCCGTCACGACTATCACCTCGAAGATGTCTTTGAAGCTGGCATTGTCCTAACCGGAACCGAAGTGAAGTCGTTGCGGGCTGGTCGCGCATCCCTGGTGGATGGATATGCCACTATCGAATCAGGTGAAGCTTGGTTAGAGAATGTTCATATCCCCGAATACACCCAGGGAACTTGGAACAATCACTCAACCAGAAGACGTCGCAAACTTTTGATGAATCGGGTTGAAATCGACAAGCTAGTTGGCAAGATCAAAGAGTCTGGATTCACTCTTGTTCCAATCTCGCTGTATTTCAAGGACGGTAGGGCCAAAGTTGAGATTGCGCTTGCAAAGGGTAAGAAGGACTACGACAAACGGCAAGCGCTAAAAGAGCAACAAGATAAGCGTGAAGCAGCCAGAGCTATGTCCACCAAGGGCAAGGATTGGTAGCCGTATCTTTTGTCTGACCGAGCGGTTAGACTGTTGTCCTGACCTAAAGTCAGTTGATAACTAAACATGGGGATGACCGGTTTCGACGGTATTTGCAGAAACTGAATGAAGCGGGTCGAGAATGCAAAGTCAACTCGTTAATGTCCTTTGCAAACTATAGGTGCCAAATCTAAGAGCACCGACTTTGCCCTAGCTGCATAAGCTAGCCACAAAGTCCGTCAGCCTAAATTTGATTTCGTTTTAGGTCCTGGCGTCATTTAGAAATCTTGCTGAGCAGTTACGCCTTAGGGTTGCTCGGGACTTGCACTCAGGCTGGGCTCGTCGGTTAGATCGCTTCAAGTTATGACCGGGGCCGAGTAAAACAGCATTGAAGCTACACCCGTAGAAGAGTCAGAATCCAAGTATCGGACGGGGGTTCAATTCCCCCCATCTCCACCATGTGAACAAAACCCAAGGGAAACCTTGGGTTTTGTTGTTTGTCTGTCCTCCCTGGCAAGAGCTAAGTGGCCTAAAATTGGGGGTAGTTGTGTTTCGATGATTTATTGAGAGACAAAAGGAATCCATAGCGGGGGTTCTTGAAAATAAGATTGGGTATCGATGACTAAGCCGATTGTTGCGGTGGTAATTCCTTGCTACAAGGTAACCGCGCACATTATTCAAACTATTGGGGAAATCGGCCCGGAAGTTTCTTACATTTATATAGTTGATGATGCCTGCCCAGAAGGTTCTGGAAAGCTTGTTGAAAAAGAAGTTGAGGACAGCAGAGTCAAGGTCATCTATCACGCCGAGAATCAAGGTGTTGGAGGCGCCACAGTTTCCGGTTATCGCGCGGCGTTAGAATCTGATGCCCAGATAGTTGTGAAGCTTGATGGTGATGGCCAGATGGACCCGACTCTTATCAAAGACCTAATTGCCCCTATTGTCACCGGACGTGCCGATTACACCAAGGGTGATCGTTTCGACAGCCTCACCGGATTATCAAAGATGCCCGGTATCAGATTGTTTGGAAACGCCGGGCTAACATTGCTGACCAAAATTTCATCGGGCTACTGGAACATCACAGATCCAACTAACGGATACACCGCAATACACCGCGATGCCTTGAAGGCTTTGCCGCTAGCCATGCTCAGCAAGAGATTCTTTTTCGAATCCGACATTTTGTTCAGGCTCAGTATTTACCGCGCCGTGGTTTGGGATGTTCCGATGGTGGCCAGGTATGGAAATGAAAAGAGCAATCTCAGCATCGTAAAGACTTTATGGGAATTCCCCTGGAAACACTTTAAGAATTTTCACAAGAGACTTTTCTATAACTACTACCTAAGAGACATTTCCGCGGCGTCAATTGAGTTACCGCTTGGAATGCTGCTTTGGTGGTTCGGAGTCTTTTCGGGGCTTAGTGCCTTGAATAACACGCTCACCAACGGCATTACGGCAAGCACCGGAACTGTGATGATTGCTGTAGTTCCTTTGATTCTTGGCTTCCAATTACTGTTGGCTTTTGTAAGTCACGATGTTTCAGCTGTCCCAACCAGGCCTAAACACAGGCAAAACTTCGAGTGGTAAAGACCAGGTCTGAGCTTTGCTAGATCTCACTGGCTGGTTACTTGTTAACGGGGCACTTCTTTTTGAAGTAATTGGTATCTTTGCTTTCGCCCTTTCAGGACTTATTGAGGCAGCCCGTAAAAGACTTGACCTTGTTGGAATGATTACGGTTTCAGGTTTGACCGCATTTGGTGGCGGAACCTTGAGAGATATTCTTTTGGACCGGAGACCATTTTTCTGGATAGATAACTCAGCATGGGTGTGGATTCTTATCGCGATTTGTGTTATCGCTTTGGTGTTTATGAGAACCAGGCACCTTGAGCCAACCCAGCAAGCCATGCAGTGGCCAGACGCAGTCGGGCTAGGTGCCTTCGCAGCTGGTGGGACCCAGCTGGCCCTAGATGGCCAAGTGCCTGCAATCATCGCTGTGATCATGGGAGTTCTGACCGCAATTTTTGGGGGAGTCCTAAGAGACATTGTTGTAAACGAAATACCAAAGGCTTTCAGCGATCACATCCCATACTCGGTAATAGCGTTTACCGGAGGATGGGTTGTTGTTGGATTGAACTACTTGGCTATCGACCCGTTCATTGCCGTTGCTATCGGCGCAATCTTTACGATAGTTCTTAGAGTTCTTGCGCTTTTGCTCGGTTGGCGACTTCCTGCTTGGAAGGCTTAGCGAAGCCAGCCTTACTGGCGGCTCTCTGCAAGCTTCCTAAAAGTAGCGGACCGGTGATTGCAATCAAGGCAACAGTTGTTATGGCTCTACCCAAATCCCAAATTAGCCCACCGGTCAAGATTTGAAATTGGACGAACCGAATTAGGTTTTCAATTGCTCCGGCGCCAGCAAGATAAGAAATCGAAGATTCGCTTCCTGCCAGAAAAGGCCAGTTCCACAAAGTCATCAAGAAACCATAAGCAAAGCTTGCGGGAATTGCGTAAACAATCAACATTGAGAGCTTGGCAACTCTTGAGACAAACTTTGGAAGTAAGCCCGCTCCGATTCCGATTAGCCCAGCTGCCATCATCTGAAACGGAAGCCAGGGCCCGACTCCACCGGTAATGAGAGCAGAAACCAGCAGCGAGCCGGTTCCCAGTAAGAATCCAAAGCCTGAACCAAAAACATAGCCGGCAATGATGATTAGGAAAAATGCGGTTTCAATCCCAGCCGTTCCAGCGCCCAGCAACCGAATAACAGCATTCAGGGCTATCAATACCCCGAGTAAGGCAATCTGCTTGGATCCAATCTCACCAGTTGCTACTTCAACCAGAATCAAAACAAGCATCACCGGCATAAGAGCAATAAACACGACTTGCGCAACATCTGCTTCAACAGCTGAATCACCGGAGATAAAAAATGGCCAAGAGAACATCAGTACAGAACCAATACCTGCAAGCAGAATGCTGAGATTAGAAATCCATTTTCCTGAAAGAGTCATCACTTCTGCACCGCCTCTACTTGACTCAAAGTCAGCAATCCGGGAACACCAGTGATCTGACTTATTTGTGTGGGATGTGATGCGCCGACACCTAAGGCATCCGCTGCCAATTTGTCAGATACTAGTTTTCCGCTCTCTAGCTCCAGCACGCGGTCTGCAACTAAGGCCACAAATTCCACATCGTGCGAAGCCACCAAAACCGACTTGCCTTCTTTACGCAATGCTCTAATCTGCTTGGCAAGTGATCTTTTAGCCGCGTAATCTAATCCGCGAGTTGGTTCATCGAGTAGCAAAATCCCAGCCCCTTTTACTAACTGAAGAGCTAGAACCAAAGCCAGTTGCTGGCCAGCGGAAAGATCTCGCGGGTGAATCTTTGGATCTAGCCTTCCGGTTAGCGATTCAAAAATTTTGGAAGTGCCAGAATCTGTGAGTTGCGCAAACTTGTCTGACTCTGAAAGTTCATCAGCTAGTGAGTTTAGGAAAAGTAAGTCCGCTGCCTTCTGAGGAACAAGAGTCAAAACGCAAAGTCTTTCGGCAGCAGACAGTGACTTTGGATCACCAAACTGTGTTTTCACAGAACCCGTTGATCTTTTTCCGCCACCTTGAATAGCCCAGAGGACCGAAGACTTTCCTGAGCCATTTTTTCCCATTAGAGCGACAACTTCACCGGTGTGAACTTTAAATGAAACTTTGGACACAGCATCTAGCTCCTCATAGCTAACCGATAGATCTTTGACGTCCATTGCGACCGCTTCGCTTAGATGCTCATTTACTAATGGCTTCCAGGACCCCGGGCTCTGATTCCAGTTGTCTTTTGCAGCAGAAACACTGACTGTAATTGGACTCCATGAGAGTTCAGTAGAAAGCCCAATCACTGGCGGAACCAGGTGATAGTTTTCGAACTGCTCGTAACCGCCTTTGGTGACGAGTCCATCATTTGCAACTATCACAACGGAATCCACCAGTTCAATAACTCGTTCGATTCTGTGCTCCACGAGGATTACTGTGATGCCGTGCTGGTGCGCTAACGACTTGAGCACACCAACAATTTCAGCTGCTGCTTCAGGGTCAAGGGCAGAGGTGGGCTCGTCCAGTAAAAGTATTTTCTGGCCGGCTGCTAGTGCAGAGGCGATAGCAACCCTTTGCTGTTGACCTCCCGAAAGCCAGCTAAGCGGTCTATCAAGCAAGTTCTCAATCTCAAGGAGCTTTGCTACATGCTTGAGTAAATCTGTCATCTTGTCGCGCTTAAACCCAAGCTGCTCCATCCCGTAGACCAACTCTTGCTTGACCGTGTCGGAAACAAATGAAGACTCAGGCTGCTGATTCACAAAGCCAACTAGGGAAGCAAGCTCGTGCGGTTTTGATCCGGTGACATCCTCCCCATCAATAACCAGCGAACCAGAAAGGGAACCCCCGGTGAAGTGAGGTGCCAGACCATTTAGGATCCTAAGCAAAGTTGATTTGCCGCTTCCCGTTGCGCCGCAAACCAGCGAGAACTCACCAGGTTGGAATTCCAAGTTCACTCTTGAAAGAGCCGGTCTTTCTGTTCCTGCATATCCAAAACTCACATCGTGTAGGGCGATCATTCAAACCACCCCAGGATTGCCGCAATCAGCAAAAGTGCAGACAAGGACAAAATCAACGCATCAAAAAACTGCAACTTCACAGGTTCAAATCTGGTCCTGATTTGCGACTTGGAATTAATCCGAATAGACGCGAAGGTTGCAAAAATTCCGATGGCTATGAAAACCCAACCAAGCGTTTGGGTTTGCCCAACTAATAACGCAAAGCTTCCAACTGATAGAAAACCGACCGCCATCAGTGAGCTCAGTCTTGCTGCCAAAACAAGTGATTTGGACAGGTTTCCCCTTCTTCCAAATCCTCTAGAGTCCATACTTGCCGCAAGAGATAAAGATGAGTCGATGGCGTCCTCCAGGACCGGAATAACTGTGCCCGCCATCGATCCGAGTCCTTTGCTTCGCCCGCGCAAAGACCTAGCTTTTCTAACTCTTTGTAGGCTGGAGATCATTTGTGGTGCAAGGTTGATCGCAACGGAAATGGCGCTAGCTATTTCATAGAGCGCGCTGGGAGTGGACTTTAGAAGTGTTCGCGGATTAGCCAGGGAGCTGGCCATCCCAATGGAAAGAATGATCGCGGCCAAACGAAGACCATCGGTTGCGCCGCTACTTAGAGCTTCGACGCTTACTGCCCCGAAGAGCTCGACTGGAGGACCAAATCCCAGATTGATTGAGAACCCAGGTAAATTGAGGGCAGTTGTGTCCTCGGGGTTTTGAATGTTAAAGGCAATTCGAAATAGCACCCTTGCGATAACTACAAACCCAGCCAGAAACAGATAAAACTTAACAGATCTTGACCATGGTGCTTCTTCTCGAAACATCAAAATCGCGATCAAAGATGCGGAGCAAACGAGGATCTGCGTCAGCGCACTCTGACTCACACCTGCGACAACTGCCATGGTTATTGCAAGCAGCCACCAGCTCAGAGGGCTTGCTGCACTGGCAGTAAAGCGCTTAGCCATCGCAAGCTACAGTTTCTGGAATTGGTCTTGGCAACAATCCAGCATCTTGTTTACCTGGACCAATAAAGAGCCAACCTTCTGCCGACCCACACTCAGCATCTCTGGCCGCTGATCCAACCTGACTTACTTGCCAACCTGATTCTTTTGTGAAAACAAAGTATCCCCAACTGCCTTCGGAATACTTCGGTGTGTCTATGCAGTTCTGCTCAGAACTAGGCGGGAAGTTTTCAATGCGACAGGCGAAACCAACTGGGTACTGGCTTGTCCCTGAAACATCAATTGCCGTTGCTTGAAAAACTTCCCAACCGTTGCCAACAAAGTCAATTGCGCAACGAATAATTGGATCACGCTCCGCATAAACTCCAAAGTCAATAATTATTGTGACTCCAGGTTGCTCACAGGCACCTTCGCTATACCTAACCTCAACCTGATTAGTAGAGGTTGTCTCAATGACATTGTTTTCTAGTGCCCAGGACAAGACGCTCCCAGCGACCACTAACAAAATTAGTGCGCTAAGAACAATAAGTCTTGCCCTGGAGCGCATGACTACTTACCTAGAAGAGTTAGGTAACTCTTGCCCTCAAGAGCAAGGTAACCCTGGGCGGTTGCAAATCGGTCACCGGCGTTTTCTACCCAAGGAGATCCAATGCCACCGTCTTCTTGAATTTGGGCAACAATGTATGCGTGCACATTTTCGTTTAGCTCACCTCGTGTTGCGAGATATGCCATTAGAGCAAGAGCGGTTCCGTTAATGTCCACTGCATCAAATGCCACAAAGTGAGTTCCATCAACCAAACCCGAATCTAGGTAGGCTAAGGCAGCATCGATAGAGCTTTGCTTGTTAGCCGTTAGCGCGGGGTCTAGATCCTTGGTTAGCTCAAGGGCCATGATGGCCATGGCGGTTGCATCGGTACTAGAAGCTGTTGTGAATTCTGAATTATCAAATCCAAAGCCCCCGTCCTTCCTGGGAAGAGTTGCAAGAACTGCCGAAACATTCTTTGCCATTTCCTGCTGATTCTGGGCGTAAAGACCGAGGCTTATCCAGGCATAGTCGAATGTGCTCGCGGTAGTCAGAGTCAAAGCGCCATCTTCTTGGATGATCTCACTAAGGGAACCAACAACCATTTGGGTCTGTGCTCCGTTTGCAGCACCGGTTACCTTAGAGGCGAACAAGTACTTTCCAGCAAGACCCGGAACAATCTCACCGGTCTCTGCTGAGTATAAATAGTCCGGCTCTGATTCCAAAAGGAACTTGATTGCAATCGAAGAGTCAACTTCTAGAGTTTGGCTCAGTTGAGAAACAGCCTCTAGTGAAAACCCATACTCTGGAACTCCTGGGGAGAAGCCTTCTATATATTCACCAAGGACAAACTGTGATTTTAGAAACTCGGCTGTTGCCAAGTGTTTGGAGTGTGTTCCACCCATGCTCAAAACTAGTAGGACAACTAGAACTACAACTGTTACTGCAGCCGACGAGAGGGCGATTGCTCTTCGCACTCCAGGGGATACTTTCTTATTCATTTGGAACCTTTCGCATTTGGAAGTTAGATGCGAAGGCGGGGCAAAAACACAAGAACCCTTGAAAACATCTCTAGCGAAACGTTCAAGGGTTCATCGAGTAAGTTGCTACCCGACTCCACCCGTAGACCTCGACGGTATATTTGGAGCCAATTATTTCCACTTGGGCATTCCGACTTGTTGAAAATCAACTTACGGTTGCGGGTCAGCGTCGGATTTTCACCGACTTCCCCCAAAAGGAAACAAAAGCTACAACCAAACTTCGGTTGTAAAAAAGAATCTATCAGCTAGGGAAGTATGAGAAGACCATGCAGGGCCGAGTAGCCAACAAATATTGCGGCGTCCAATAAGAAGTGAGCCACGACCAGTGGCATAACTCGTCCCCAGCGTTGGTAGAGCCAACCGAATACCAGTCCCATCAGGAAGTTTCCGATGAACCCTCCAAAACCTTGATACAGGTGATATGTGGCTCGGATTAGGGCGCTGACTAGAATTTGGGACTTTATAGAGACTTTCAACTGGGAAAGCCTTTTGAATAGATACCCAACAACAATCAATTCTTCTACTAGCGCCGCGTTTACCGCTGCCAGCAACAAAACCGGGATCGTCCACCAGTAACTGCCAAGATCGGCAGGGATAACTTCAGCTGAAATACCGGTGAACCGAGATGCAATATAGAGGCCTAGCCCGGGCAACCCTATTGCAAGGGCCAGCGCTCCACCACGTGCTAAGTCTCTGCCGGGCTCTGTCAGGTCAAACCCAAGAGTCTTGAATGGGGATTGACTCTTCTCCCAGAGAAGAAACAACACAAGGGCTACCGGTGCTAGCCCAAAAGTAAAACCGAGTAGCTGGTAAGAAAGATCGAGCCACTCACGCTCCGCAAGCTGGCGGTGAATTGTGGCCGTTTGATTAGCCAGACCCTCAGGGGCGGTTAACTTACCCAGCAGGGAAAAGATTGAATAGACAGCGCTCGCGCCAAGGCTCAGCGCAAATACGACAAGAATCTCGAACCGGATTTTCTTGGCTTGCTGTGTCATTGACTCACCCCTTCGTTGTTTCATCGAAGGTGTCCTCAAGCTTGCATGCCCTGCTACCGCCAGGAAGGCGATGGCGATTCTTGGCGACCCACTTATATACAAGAGCAGCAATGAAGCTAAACGGGGGAGTTTTCATGAAAAATCCCAGCCATCTCCAATAAAACTGAGCCTGGTCCATAAGAATGTGGGCAACCGCTAGGTGACCACCTAGCGGTTTGGCTAGCGACGGCAAAGGTTCCACTAACCACACTTGAGAAGAAACATCGGCAGCAGATAGCCCAAATTTAGATGGCTCTATCCTCTGATAGGCCACAAATTCGGGGAATTTAGAGAGGTTTCTGATTCCAAAGTCCAGGCTGAGGCGACAGAACTGGCAGTCACCGTCGTAGATCAGGATTTGCTTCACTCGTTTAGCCTAGATTGCCCCAAGGCTCTGGATTATCACGATTTAGAAACCATTAGAAATTACCCTTATCCTCCGTCGAGGAATGCCTATAAACTCAAGGAACCAGTATTCAGCTGTAGTTAATGATTAATTCATCAGCCAGTCGAATCATTAAATTAAAAAAGAGGAGAAACATGAAAAAGCGCAGATTGGGTCTAGTAGGCCTACTGAGCGCGGTTGCTGTGACTCTGAGCGGTTGTGCATTGCCATACGAGTCTCAGGTAGTCGAAGGAACCACGATCACAGTTGCTTTTAACCAATCATTTGATAACTACAACACCGGATCGTCTGCAGGTAATGCGACTAAGAACGCAAACATTACCTACATGACAAACTCTGGTTTCCAGTACTACGACAACACACCTGCGTTGATCAAGGACACTGGTTACGGAACATTCGAGAAGATTTCGGACGAACCGCTAACCGTGAAGTACACCATCAACGAAGGCGTCAAGTGGTCCGACGGAACTCAGATTGACGCAGCTGATATGCTATTTTCTTGGGCCGCGAGTTCTGGAAAATTTGCAGACACTGACGCAGCATTCTCGCCAGCATCTACATCTGGTCTTGACCTAGTTACTCAGACTCCTGAGATTAGTTCTGACGGTCGCACCTTGACTCTTGTCTATGACGACGCATACGTTGACTGGGAGCTAGCTTTCGGTGTTGGTATGCCAGCTCACGGAACTGTGATGCTTGCTTACCCAGACATCACCGATCCAGCAGAAGCAAAGAAGTTGCTAATCGAGGCAATCCAGAATGAGGACGACGCTTGGCTAGCTCCTGTTGCAACCAGCTGGAACGAGGACTACCAGTTCACTTCTCTTCCTTCGAACCCACTTAAGTACCTATCGAGTGGTCCATACATCATCGAAGAAGTAGTTGAGGATCAGTACATCACGCTAGTTTCTAACCCTGTTTACGCATGGGGTCCATCTCCTAAGTTCGAGCGCATCACCGTCCGCTTCATTGAGGACTTCATCGCTCAGCTACAGGCTTTGGAGAACGGTGAGATTGATATTGCTACTGGACAGCCAACAGCTGACTCACTCACCGTCGCACAGGGAGTTGCCGCAAGCACTGGTGCAACAGTCCACCAGGGCGACGAGGCTGTTTACGAGCACGTTGACCTAACCTTCAACAACGGAGGTCCATTCGACCCAGCTAGCTACGATGGCGATAAGGCTAAGGCTGCGAAGGTTCGTCAGGCATTCTTGCTGACCATCCCTCGCGACGAGATTATCGAGAAGATCATCAAGGCACTAAACCCGAACGCAACAGTACGTGAATCGTTCTTGACCATTCCTGGTTCAGAGCGTTACAAGGCAATTGTTGCCGAGAGCGGTGCAGCTGATGTTCGTGACCTAGACATCGAACGCGCGAAGGCCCTACTTGCGGAAGCCGGAGTTTCGACTCCAGTAGACGTCAAGTTCTGGTATCCAACTGGAAACGTCCGTCGTTCGCAGGAGGTTGAGCTGATTCAGAAGTCAGCTGCTCTTGCTGGATTCAACGTGATTGACGACAGCGAGCCAGACTGGATGTTCACTGATCCAGAAGCAAACCCAGTCAACCCGCACGATGCAGTTATCTTCGCGTGGCAGTCAACTAGCTTGGCGGTAGCCGGTTCGGACCAGATCTTCAAGTCCTACACCGATCCGCTAGCTAAGGCTGGTAACTACAACGGTTACGCCAACCCAAAGGTTGACGAACTATTGGCAACGCTTAACGTCACAACCGATCTAGAAGAGCAAACTAATTTGATGCTTCAGATCGAGCAGAACCTTATTGCGGATGCATACGGAACCACAATCTTCCAGTTCCCTGGACTGACTGTTTCCAGCGCAAAGGTCACTGGCGTGAAGCCAAGCCCACTATCACCGGGTTACTTCTGGAACTTCTGGGAGTGGACACCAGTTACCGAATCTGAGTAACTTGGTTTAGCGGTATCTAATTCCGGCTGGCGACTTAGGTTGCCAGCCGGAATTCGCTTTTTCGGGATTCTGACTTGTAAGGGTTTGGTAGAGTCTCGTGAGGAATGAAAACCAATGGAGGTCTAGGTGCTGGCTTTTGTCGTCAGAAGACTGTTTGCCACCTTGCTGGTGCTTCTTGCAGCCTCCTTTATTGTTTATGTACTCACGGCCTACTCTGGTGACCCACTTCTGGCGCTTCGCGGATCCAGTGACCCATCTGCTCAAGACAAGATCGCCTACCTCACTAAGGCTTTAGACCTAGAAACCCCACCTGTCATCCGCTACTTTGGTTGGTTAGCCGGCGTTGCAGGATGCTTTATCGGCCAATGTGATCTAGGAATATCCGTCTCTAGAGGTGAGCAGCAGGTCGCGGAAGCCATAGCGGGTGCGATCGTGTCCACAGTTCAATTGCTTACCTTGGCAACAATCGTGGCAATTGTGCTGGGAGTTGCCATTGGAATGTCAACCGCGCTTCGTCAGTACAGCGGCTACGACTACACCGTAACTTTCATGACATTTGTTTTTTACTCACTTCCTATTTTCTGGTTTGCAGTTTTGCTCAAGGAGTGGGGCGCGATCCGATTCAATCAATTCCTGGGTAATCCAGAGATTCCGTTTTGGCTGCTAGTGGTCATATCCCTTGCCTCTGGAGCCATTTGGATGGGTGTCGTTGGCGGAAATGGGATACGAAGACTCAAGGTTTTACTGAGCGTCACATTTATTACATTCGCTGGATTGCAGTCACTTCTTCTTTTGGGGTGGTTCGAGCAACCTTCGCTAGGAATCATCGGAATCATTCTCGGCGGAGCAGTAGTTTCGGCAATCGTGATCTCGTTGACAACCGGTCTCCAAAACCGCGGAATGCTCTTTGCTGCAGGTTCAGTCGTGGCATTCTGGCTCGCAGTTTGGTACCCGCTTCAGTTCCTGTTCTTCTTTATCCCTGAACTGTGGACGTTGCTGGTTTTGGTTGCCGTAGCTGTCGGTGTTGCCATGGTTGCAGGGGCTGTATTTGGCGGAGAAGATCGCAATCAAATCACGAGGGCAGCTGGAATCATCAGCATTTTGACTCTTGGCTTTGTAATTATTGATCGCGTTCTTCAGGTTTGGTCTGACTACCAACTAATGATTCCTCAGGCCAGTGGAATCATCTCAACAATTGGTGCCACTACGCCCAACTTGCCAGGGGACATGTGGTTCCAGATGCTAGATAGTTTTGGTCACTTGCTCCTTCCAACAATTGCTCTATCAATTGGCTCTCTCGCTGCATACACTCGCTACTCTCGCTCAAGCCTGCTAGAGGTTCTAAACCAGGACTACGTTCGAACAGCTAGGGCCAAGGGGTTGGCGGAGAGAACTGTCATCATGAGACACGCTTTCCGTAACGCGATGATTCCAATTGTCACCATTGTGGCTTTCGACATTGGTGGACTAATCGGAGGTGCTATCATTACCGAGAGAATTTTTGCTTGGCAGGGAATGGGCTCTTTGTTCAACGGTGGTCTAAATGCATTGGATCTTAATCTGGTGATGGGTGTGTTTCTAATCACTGGACTAGTAGCGGTAGTTTTCAATCTCATAGCGGATATTGCCTACGCTTCGCTTGACCCCAGAATTAGATTGACCTAGGGAGAAAGCGCATGAGTCAAATAGATAATCTCCCAACCCCCGGTACCGCAGGTGTTAGTCAAGGGCAACTGATTCGCCGCAGGCTCTTCAAGCACAAGGGTGCACTGGCAGGATTAATCGCAATCATCCTAATTACAATCGTTTCCTTCACATCGGTGGGAACAGTAATTGGGGGAACCGGAAAGCTGATTGTTGATGAGTCAGGAAACTTTGCTATTGACGGTTTTAGGATTCCTGGTTGGTGGCAATACAACTGGTTTGAAAACTACGATCTGGTAAACCCTGGTGGAACCCCAACCTTGTCGCTATCCCCGTTCGCTATAGGAGACCACCCATTTGGTCAAGACACATTGGGCAAGGATGTATTCGCTCGAGTGATGCGCGGTATCCAGCAGTCTCTGACCGTCATGTTTGTTATCGGAATTATGACAACAGCAATTGGCGTCCTTGTTGGATCAATTGCAGGATTCTTCAGGGGTTGGATCGATTCAGTGTTGATGAGATTTACTGATGTCATCATCATCATTCCAGTTCTGATTTTGGGTGCAGTGGTCGGTAAGGCATTTGGTGGCGGAAGTGCACTGTTTCTTTCGTTCTTCCTAGGACTTTTTCTTTGGACTGGCCTATCTCGTCTGGTTAGAGCCGAGTTCTTGTCTCTTAGGGAACGAGAGTTTGTTGACGCCGCAAGGGTTGCCGGGGCTGGGCCATGGCGGATTATCTTCAAGCACATTTTGCCAAATGCAATTGGAGTCATCATCGTCAACACCACGCTGTTGATGAGTGCTGCGATCTTGCTTGAGTCGTCCCTGAGCTATCTGGGCTTTGGAATTACCGCACCTGATATTTCCTTGGGGCAAATCATCTCCGAGTATCAGGAGGCGTTTTCTACTCGTCCTTGGTTGTTCTGGTGGCCAGGTATGTTCATCATCATCATTGCTTTGTCCGTGAACTTCATTGGAGACGGGTTAAGGGATGCTTTCGACCCTCGCCAGCGCAGGTTCCACGTCAAGACCAACGGAATCTTTGCCGCAGTTGGCCGCATCGTTCTAGGCAGAAAGGCTGCTGAGAATGCTAAAAAGTAAAGCTAGCCACTGCTGCGACACTCAAGCAGACAAAAACAGCTATTCGCCAAAGAACCCAATGGGATTTAACAAAAGAAGCATCGTTGAGCTTGTTGAGGTCTCTGAGTTTTTCCCAGTGACTTCTGATGATGTATGCCGCGACACCGGAATCGCTGCTGGTCAAATCTCCGGGCCGAACCAAACCCTTGCCTACGAAGCTACTTTCGGGCAGGTGCTCGGCTTCAGTTTTGTTAGCCATAAAGCCGGCGTATCTGGATGGGGCTGGGGCGCCAAAGGCTTGAATAGTTCTGTCTTTGGTTTCAAGAGACAGAGTGTACTTGGTGTCTATTCGAGTAATCGCGGACCAGTTCATTTTGTGCGTGGTGAAGATGTTGTCAACAACAACCCCTTCTTTGCTAACTTTCACACTGGGGTTCCAAAACAGCAGCCAAGCAAAATAGGCGAACCATATGTAAACCCAGGACTTTGTTGCAACCAGGAGCCAGGAATCTATGGCCAGAGCGGTTATTCCAAAAATAGCAAAGACGAATCCAGCACTGGCCATTATGCGACCAGATCTGGAATGCAGGGTTTTAGTGTCCATTTTCCAAGTCTCACACAACTTGCAAGCCATAGAGGGGAATGCTGCTAATGGCAAAAGATAGCAAGGTAATTCTGAAAGTTGAGAACCTGGGTGTTGATTTTTGGGTAGAGGGTGAGTGGATTCCTGCTGCCAAGAATCTTAGCTATGAAATCTCCGGTGGCGAAGTTTTGGCGATCGTTGGAGAGTCGGGTTCTGGAAAGAGCGCCAGCTCGATGGCACTACTCGGCCTTACGCCACAAAACGGCAGGGTATCCGGGAGCGTAAAGCTTGCCGGTGAGGAGCTAATGGATGCGTCCGCAAAGCGCCTTCGTGAAATTCGCGGAAGCGGAATAGCGGTTATCTTCCAAGAGCCAATGACAGCTTTAAACCCTGTTTACACAATCGGTTTTCAGATCATGGAAACTCTGAGAGTTCATTTCAATATGACCAATGAGCTAGCTAAGAAGCGCGCTATTGAGCTTCTAACTCTGGTGGACCTACCAGATCCAGTTAAAGCTTTTGACTCGTATCCGCACCAGTTGTCGGGGGGTCAGCGTCAGCGCGCAATGATTGCTCAGGCCATTTCATGTGAGCCAAAGCTTTTGATTGCCGACGAACCGACAACCGCGCTGGATGTAACAATTCAAGCTGAGATTTTGGATCTACTAAGAGAGCTGCACACTAGGCTGAACTCCGCAATTCTTTTGATTACGCATGACATGGGTGTTGTAGCTGACCTTGCCGATCGGGTTTTGGTTATGAAAGATGGCGAGATGGTCGAGCAGGGAACGGCTCGAGAAATTTACAAGGCGCCAAAGATGGCTTACACCAAAGAACTTCTTGGCGCTGTTCCTTCCCTTGGTCAAGGCAAAGCAGTAAAAGCAAAAGATGCCGCTACAACAGATCTAGTCTTGAGTTTCAACAATGTTCGTGTTGAGTATCCCAAGCGCGGAAGAGTCCCAGCTTTTCTAGCGGCAAAAGACATAAACCTTGAAATTCGCAAGGGCGAGGTTTTGGGCTTGGTTGGAGAAAGCGGTTCTGGAAAAACAACCGTGGGTCGCGCTGCGGTCGGGCTGCTTCCCGTGAAGTCCGGATCTCTTATCGTGGCCGGTAAAGACATTACTAAGACAAAAAAGTCTGAGCTCCAGCAACTTCGCAGCAAGTTAGGAATTGTTTTCCAGGACCCAGGCTCCTCACTAAACCCCAGATGGTCCATAGCCCAATCGATTGCTGAACCCCTGGTTTTGTCAAAAACCATGGATAAAAATCAAATTTCTAAGCGTATAGACGAGCTATTGAATCAGGTGGAGTTGCCTGTTGCTTATAGGAACCGCTACCCACACGAGTTATCCGGTGGTCAGCGCCAGCGGGTGGGAATAGCCAGAGCATTGGCTCTTTCACCTGAGCTATTGGTTGCAGACGAACCCACCAGCGCTTTGGATGTTTCGGTTCAGGCGCGAGTTCTTGAGCTCCTCCAACAGCTCCAGAAAGAACTTGGCTTCGCTTGCCTCTTTGTAAGCCATGACCTGGCTGTTGTGGACTATCTTGCCGATCGAATTGCCGTTATGCACAATGGTGAAATTGTCGAACAGGGCGATAAGAACCAGATTCTTCGTAACCCACAACAGGATTACACCAAGAGATTGATTGCTGCAGTGCCAGTTCCAGACCCTGATGACCAGCGCAGCAGGCGAGAATTACGTTTGTCTTCAGCAAAGCCTTAGCCAGTTCCGCTAAACTAATAGCTCTTGAGTCCTTGTAGGAAAACAGTCTTTATTTGGATCCAGTAGGGCTACAAAAAATCCGCTAAAAAGCCAGAGAGCTATCTAGCGCCTAATTATGAGGAAGTTTTTATGACTCTGGCAATCAGAGATGACCTAAGAAACGTTGCAATCGTGGCCCACGTAGACCACGGTAAGACAACGCTGGTTGACGCGATGCTTAGGCAGACCGGATCCTTCGGTGAACACTCCAACACGGGTGAGCGCCTTATGGACTCAGGAGATTTGGAAAAAGAAAAAGGAATCACAATCCTTGCCAAGAACACCGCAATTAGTTACTCGGGTAAAGCAGCTCAAGGCAAGACAATAACCATCAACGTTATTGACACCCCGGGCCACGCTGACTTCGGTGGCGAAGTTGAGCGTGGGCTTTCGATGGTTGATGGAGTTGTTTTGCTGGTTGACGCCAGCGAGGGACCATTGCCACAGACGCGCTTTGTTTTGCGTAAGGCTCTCGAAGCTAATCTTCCAGTTATCTTGCTTCTCAATAAAACCGACAGACCAGATGCTCGTATCGACGAGGTTGTTGAGGAAACCCACGACCTACTATTGGGTCTGGCTTCAGACCTTTCCGACGAGGTTCCTGAACTCGATATCGACGCAATTTTGGACCTTCCGGTTATTTACGCATCGGGCAGAGCGGGAGCTGCTTCGCTCAACAAACCCGAAAACGGAACCTTGCCAGACAACGCGGACTTGGAGCCACTGTTTGGCGCAATCATGAAATACATTCCTGCGCCAAAGTACGACCCCGATGCCCCATTACAAGCCCACGTAACTAACCTTGACGCATCGCCGTTTCTTGGTCGTCTTGCATTGCTGCGAATTTTCAACGGAACAATTAAAAAAGGTCAGCAGGTTGCTTGGGTTAGACAAAACGGTGAAACTCAGAACGTTAAAATCACCGAGCTTTTGATCACCAAAGCGTTGGAGCGTTTCCCAACCGAATCCGCAGGACCTGGAGACATCGTTGCGGTTGCTGGAATCGAAGAAATCACCATTGGAGAAACACTTGCCGACCCAGACGATATCCGACCGCTTCCACTAATTGCTATTGACGATCCTGCAATCTCTATGACCATTGGAATTAACACCTCACCTATGGCCGGAAGAGTAAAAGGCGCCAAAGTAACCGCTCGTTTGGTCAAGGACCGCCTAGACCGCGAACTTATTGGAAACGTTTCTATCAAGGTCATCGCAACCGACCGTCCGGATGCCTGGGAGGTTCAGGGTCGAGGAGAACTAGCCCTAGCCATCTTGGTTGAGCAGATGAGACGCGAAGGCTACGAGCTCACAGTTGGTAAGCCGCAAGTTGTTACCAAGAAAATCGATGGAAAGCTGAATGAGCCCGTTGAAGATCTAACAATTGATGTGCCTGAGGAATTCTTGGGTTCAATAACTCAGCTTTTGGCGTCTCGCAAGGGTCGGATGAAGAACATGACCAACAAGGGAACCGGCTGGGTTCGCATGGAGTTTATGGTTCCTTCCCGTGGATTAATTGGTTTCCGAACAGAGTTTCTAACAACCACACGTGGAACCGGAATCGCAAATGCTATTTCCGCAGGCTACGAGCCATGGTTTGGTGAGATTGTCACACGTACCAACGGCTCCTTAGTGGCGGACCGCCAGGGAGCAGTTACACCTTTCGCGCTAATCGGATTGCAAGATAGAGGAACTTTCTTTGTCGAACCAACTGAGGAAGTTTACGCCGGACAGGTTGTTGGCGAAAATGCCAGAGCCGACGACATGGAAGTAAACATCACTAAGGAAAAAAAGCTCACCAACATGAGAGCTTCTTCCAGTGAGGAATTTGAGAAACTAACGCCACCTAGAAAGCTGTCGTTGGAAGAGTGTCTGGAATTCGCGCGTGAGGACGAGTGCGTTGAGGTTACTCCCGAGGGCACCAGGATTCGTAAGGTGGAATTAGACCCTAACCTGCGCGCCAGGGCAGCTTCAGCAAGAAAACGAGCTAGCGAGAGCTAAACCATTTAGAGTTATTGCTATGGCCAAAACGTCGTTCAACGCAAAACGGGTGCTGCTGGTTCACGCCCACCCAGACGATGAGTCAATCTTTACCGCTCACGTGATTGCTAATCGCGTTGAAGCTGGAGCAAAAGTAATGGTTCTTACTTTGACCCGTGGAGAACGAGGCAAAGTAAAGCTCGACGATCTAAAGCCGCTCGAATCCGATCTTGCCGCGATGGGTGCGTTTCGAGCTAACGAGCTAAGAAACGCCTTGGCCGCTCTTGGTGATGTTCAGCACAAATTTGCGGGAACCAGAAAATACCTTGACTCAGGAATGCGACTAAGCACTTTCGGAAGAGCAGTAAAGGCAAAAACTACCGACGAGATGTCACTTTCTTCAGTTTCAACAGCAGTAGTTTCTGACGACATCTATCAGACGCTGAACGCATTCAAGCCAGATGCCGTGATTACTTACAACCGCAAGGGTGGCTTTGGCCATCCAGATCACAAGAAGGCCCATGAGGCCACCGCGATGGCACTTCGTCGATTCGCCAGGGCCACAAGAGGTCGAGCGCCACAATTTTGGGTTATCGCTGAACCGGGTGAGCGATTTACGGTTGAAGTTGGAGGCCCAAAGACTGCTGCCAAGAAGAAGTTGGCGCTGGAGCAGCACGCGAGCCAGGTATCAATTGGCAAGGAAACTTTCTCTCTTGTCCCTGGTAGAGACATTCGTTATGACACACCAGAGAGGCTAAGAATGACATCAACCACGCCTTGGCTTTGGCTGAAGCCACTATTCCTGGGCTTGTGGGCTCTGCCACTTGGAATTCTGCTTGGATTTGCTGGAACCTTGCTTCACTCCGTAACCGCATCTGACGAGTCGTCCACACCTCTTGGGTTAATAGTTGCTCTGGTGATGACTTTCTCGTTGGCGGTTGCTCTTCGATTGCTTCGAAACTCCAGGGGAGCTTTATATCTAATGAGCTTTACGCTCGCTGGAACTGTTTTTTGGCTTTCTAGACCCACCGCTGCTGGTGATGCACTTATTCTGGACAACCAAGCTGGCAACATCTGGGTCTATGGGTCTCTTATCATCTGCGCCGTTGTGATCTTGTTTCCAAAACTTAGACCCGGGGCATGGGGTAAGAAATCTTCTGGCCATCGATAGGTAATATGGTCCTAGGAGGATCTCCCCAATGACTTATGTAATTGCACTTCCATGCGTTGACCTTAAAGACAAGGCGTGCATTGAAGAGTGCCCAGTGGATTGCATCTACGAGGGTGACCGCATGCTTTACATTCACCCGGATGAGTGTGTGGACTGTGGGGCCTGTGAACCAGTTTGCCCAGTAGAAGCGATTTACTACGAAGATGATGTTCCTGAGCAATGGGCCGATTACTACCGCGCCAATGTCGACTTTTTTGAAACCATCGGTTCTCCTGGAGGAGCTGCAAAGGTTGGTCCAGTTCCTGGGGATCATCCATTGGTTGCTGCTTTGCCACCACAAGCTCAACAGGACTAAGTGTTTACCGGGCTGCCAGATTATCCCTGGAAATCACTCAAGCCATACTCGGAAAAAGCTGCCCAGCACAAAGACGGCGCAATCGATTTATCAGTGGGATCACCAATTGATCCAACTCCAGACTCTGTTCAACAAGCCCTCAAGAAATTTTCTAATTCTCCCGGCTACCCATCAACAGCTGGCACTGCAGAGTTTCGCAAAACGGTAGTTGAGTGGTTTGCCAGAAGAAGGCATGTACCGGGTCTAGATCCCGATCAAGTGATGCCATCCATTGGATCCAAAGAGCTAATAAGTTGGCTCCCCACTTTCTTAGGAATTGGCCCAGGAGATGTTGTAGTTCAACCAAAGGTTGCATACACCGCTTACGCCGTTGGGGCTGCACTATCGGGGGCCACGCTAGTTTCTGAAGACGATCCAGAAAAATGGCCTGCCAACACCAAGCTGATTTGGATTAACTCTCCAGGGAATCCAGATGGCAAAGTCTTGGATGTCGCAGGCTTTGCCAAAGCGGTTGCCCGATCTCGTGAGCTAGGAGCGCTTCTTGCTTCCGACGAGTGTTACGCCGAACTTGGTTGGAGTGCTCCGTGGGACAAGGACGTAATTCCAAGCGTTTTGGACCCTAGAGTTTGTGGTGATAGTCACGATGGGATCTTGTGCCTTTACTCACTTTCCAAGCAGTCCAACATGGCAGGCTATAGAGCCGCTTTCGCAGTTGGCTCGAAAGATCTAATACGAGACTTGGTGAATCTTCGGATGCACACCGGAATGATCATGCCTTTTCCTACCCAGCAGGCGGTTATCGCTGCGCTTGAGGACGGCACACACGTGGCTACCGAGAAAGCGATTTACTCAAAGAGACGAGAGACGTTGCTAGCTGCGGTAACAGCATATGGTTTTGAGGTAACTGACAGTGAGGCGGGTTTGTATCTTTGGGCAACCAAGGGTCAAGACTGCTGGAGCACGGTGGGTGAGATGGCGCAGCTTGGGATTGTTGTGGTGCCAGGTAGCTTCTATGGTGAGCACGCAACCAAGCACGTTCGATTCTCGCTCACGGCAACCGACAGCGACATTAGTAGGGCTGCTTTGAGACTCCAAAATGGCTTAGGCTAGAGCCTGAGATTTTGATTCCCAAGGAGCGCTTTGCCTGACAACGAAAAAGTAGTTATCAGCTACAAGGACAAGACCCTCGAGCTTCCAGTTGTTGAAGCAACTGCGGGCTCAAGTGCCATGGACATAAGTAAGCTGCACTCAACCCTTGGCCTGCACACTTACGACCAGGGCTTTGTCAACACAGCCTCGACTAAATCTGCGATTACCTTTATTGACGGTGAAGCTGGGATCTTGCGCTACCGAGGTTACGCAATCGAGCAGCTTGCGTCCCAGAAGAGCTTCTTAGAAGTAAGTCACTTGTTGATTTATGGTGAGCTGCCAACAAAGCCAGAGCTTGAATCCTTTGATCACAGCATTAGAAGACACACTCTCATCCATGAGGATCTAAAGTCTTTCTTCGATGCATTTCCGCAAAACGCCCACCCGATGTCGGTTCTTGCAGCTGGTGTTTCAGCGCTATCAACTTTCTACCAGGATTCACTAGACCCAAGAGATCCAGAGCAAGTTGAGCTATCCACCAGAAGATTGCTTGCCAAGCTTCCAGTGTTGGCAGCTTACGCCTATAAGACCAGCCTCGGTCAGGCTTTGCTGTATCCAGATAACTCACTTTCAACTGTAGAAAACTTCTTGCGCCTGACCTTTGGAACAATGGCCGAAGACTACGTGCAGAACCCAATTGTCACAAGAGCACTTGAGACTTTGCTGATTTTGCATGCTGATCACGAGCAGAACTGCTCGACTTCAACAGTTCGCCTAGTTGGCTCAGCGCAGGCTAACTTGTTTGCATCGGTTTCCTCTGGAATCAACGCACTGTTTGGTCCACTGCATGGTGGAGCCAACGAAGCCGTTTTGGACATGCTTACTCAGATCCGTGACTCCGGACAGAGCGTGCAGCAGTTTGTTGATCGAGTGAAGAACAAAGAAGAGGGAAGCAGACTCATGGGATTCGGCCACCGAATCTACAAAAACTTTGACCCAAGAGCCACCATCATCAAAGCAACCGCAGACAAGGTACTTGGAGAACTTGGCATCAAGGATCCGCTGCTGGATATCGCAAAAGACCTAGAGGCAACAGCTCTAGCTGATCCATACTTTGCCGAGCGCAAGCTTTACCCGAATGTTGATTTCTACACCGGAGTGATTTACAAGGCCCTTGGCTTCCCAGCCCCAATGTTCACCGCACTGTTTGCGATGGGAAGACTGCCAGGTTGGATCGCGCACTGGCGCGAAATGATGGAAGATTCGAGCAATCGAATTGGAAGACCTCAGCAGGTCTACCTTGGAAAAGGCGAAAGAAGCTTCTAAGCCGGCTTTAGCCAGTAAACAACTGTGTCGCCAAACGGCTTCTGATCGACTAGCTCATAACCCGCAGTTGAAAAGGCATCCACTCTTGAAGATCGCTCGACCAGCACCAGGGCCTTATCTGAGACCAGAATCCGCAGTGACTCAAGGTTTTTTTCGACTTCTTGGTTAGTTAGGTCATAGGGCGGGTCAATAAAGACTAAATCAAATGAACCTATCGTTGTTTCCAAAAACTTTTGAACTGGTTGGATCTGAACTTTTGCTGAAACTTCTTGTCCCTCATCGCTCAAAGCGTCCTGAACGGTTCTCGCGTTTTTGATGCAAACCGCAGCAGCCATCTTGTTACTTTCAACTAGCACGGTAGCTACCGCACCTCTTGATAAAGCCTCAAGCCCCAGCGCACCGGTTCCCGCATAAAGATCCAATACCTTACTTCCAGCTAAGGCACCTTTGGATTCAAGCGAGCTAAAGATGCTCTCTCGGATTCGATCTGCTGTTGGTCTAGTGCTTTTTGCCGGAGAAGCGAGCTTTCTAGAGCCAACTAGGCCACCAATAATTCTTGTCATGATTGTCAAAGCCTAACGGCTTTTGGCAACTCTCTCGTAGAAGATTGAAGCATGCTGCTTCCAACCACTGCACTCGATCGAGTATTGGGTGACAAAACAGCCAAGAGCTTCGCAAAAAACCTAGGACTAGTAACAGTTGCTGATTTATTGCAGCACTACCCACGAAGGTATTCATCTAGGGGAGAACTAACTCCAATCACCAACCTGCCAGTTGGTGAGAGCGTATCGATTGTGGCTGAAGTGGTTGACGCCAGGGAGAGAAGAACCAAGGGTCGAGTAAGTCACATTCTTGAAGTAAGAATCACTGACGGTAGTGGATTCTTGTCTTTGACTTTTTTCAACCAGGCCTGGCGTCAAAAGAACTTGCTACCTGGAACAAGGGGTCTTTTTGCCGGCAAGATCGGTGAGTATCAGGGCAAGCTTCAGTTAGCTCACCCAGACTACGAGCTCTTTTTAGATGAAGTCAGTCAGTTTGACGCTAAGGCGTGGGCGGATAAGCCGATACCTATCTATCCAGCTTCAGCCAGCGTTACTACCTGGATGATTCAAAAAGCTTTGGGCATAGTTCTAGACACCCTAGGGACCATAGAAGATGAAGTTCCAGAGCAGATAGCAAAAAAGCACAAACTAATGAGCTTGAATCAAGCTTTCGAGAAGATTCACCGACCCGAAACCAAAACTGATTGGTCTTCTGCTACAAAGACGCTTTCTTATCACGAAGCTTTCTTGTTGCAGGCTAATCTAATAGCTCGCAAAATAGCTAACGAAAAATCTCCAGCTACCATCAGATCGGGCGGGACAAATGGATACCTTGCTGCCTTTGATAGTGCTCTTCCTTTCAAATTAACCAAAGGGCAGCAAAGCGTCGGTGAAGAGATCTCTTCGGACCTTGCAAAAAGTTATCCGATGAATCGATTGCTGCAAGGTGAGGTTGGATCGGGTAAAACCCTGGTGGCGTTAAGGGCGATGCTTGCAGTAGCAGACACCGAAGGTCAATCTGCACTCCTTGCCCCAACAGAAGTTTTAGCCTCTCAGCACTTTAGATCAATCTCCAAAAGCCTCGGCGAAGATCTTGCTAAAAAGATTGGGCTAACTCTTTTGACTGGCCAGCTCTCAACAGCGGATCGCAAAAAAGCGATGCTGCAAGTTGTATCGGGAGCCTCAAAAATTGTTATTGGAACCCATGCGCTGTTTTCTGAAAAAGTTGAGTTCTATGACCTGGGTCTTGTCGTAATCGACGAGCAGCACAGGTTCGGCGTGGAGCAGAGAGAGAAACTGCGACTCAAAGGAAAACTATCTCCTCACGTGCTGACCATGACCGCAACCCCAATACCTAGAACCTTGGCGGTGACAGTTTTTGGAGACATGGCTGTTTCTTCACTTACAGAACTTCCTGCAGGTCGAAAAGAGATTGACTCGCACGTTGTTCGCGCAGGGGATAAGAATCTAGTATCCAGAGTCTGGGCGAGAGTTTCCGAGGAGGTAGCAAAGGGGCACCAAGTGTTTGTGGTTTGTCCAAAAATTGACGAGTCTGATAAAGAGAACTCTGGAGCATCGGTTGATAAAACCACGACTGAGCTGCGTAAAAACCCTAACCTTGCCTCCTTGCGTATCGATGCTCTGCACGGTCGTATGGACCAAGAGCAAAAATCCGAGGTAATGGCAAGGTTTGTCAACAAGGAAATAGACGTCTTGGTAGCAACGACGGTTATCGAGGTTGGTGTGGATGTTCCAAATGCAACCGTCATGGTGATCTTGGACGCCGATAACTTTGGCATCTCCCAGCTACATCAGCTGCGTGGCCGTGTCGGAAGAGGCCAGGCCAAAGGACTTTGTCTCTTGCTTACCGGAGCCGAGGATGGCTCCATTGCCCTACAAAGAATCGAAGCTGTCGCAGCTGAAAGCGATGGATTCAAGCTCAGTGAGATTGACCTAGAGCTTCGGCGCGAGGGAGACGTATTAGGCGCTAGTCAATCAGGAGGAAGATCTAGCTTGCGTCTGCTGCAGGTGATTCGGGACGCAGCATTGATTCAAAAGGTCCGGGTTGAGGTGGAGCAGCTTTTTGGGGCAGATCCAGGGCTAGAGTCGCTACCGAATCTGCGCCTAGCTATCGAGGAAATGAACGCTGTAGAAAACTTGTCTAAAGGCTGAGCGGTTTAGTTTGCTAATCTTGGGTCTATGCCAACTCTCGCTGTCTACCCAGGATCTTTTGACCCAATAACTCTTGGGCACGTGGATATCATCGAGCGGTGCTCCAAGATTGTCGATGAATTACATGTTCTGGTGGTTCACAACCCTGAAAAGACACCAAGATTTTCTAGCGCCAAGAGAATCGAACTGATTCAAGAATCTTTGAAAGAAGCTGGTGTAATCAGCTCAAACATCAAAGTTACGGAGCTCTCTTCTGGCTTACTAGTTGACTACATCCGAAAAGTTGATGCCAAGCTTCTAATCAAGGGATTCCGAAACAATGTTGACCTCGATTACGAACTACCGATGGCCAAGGTCAATAGGGACCTAAGTGGCATCGAAACAATCTTTATCTCGGCTGACCCCAAATATGGACTGGTGGCATCTTCATTAGTTCGTGAGGTTGCCTCCCTTGGTGGTCCAGTTCAAAACTATGTTTCAGCGGCGGTGGCTAAGGCTTTATTGGAGCAGAACTAATGAGTAAGTTTGACATTCCGGTTCACGAACTTACTCGAAGACCAGGCCACACCAGCTCGTTACAACTAGACATAGACCTTGATGACGCGATGGGTCAAGGAGCTGCCTCTGTTCCTGCGGGAGCAAAAATCGAAGTTGACTTGAGACTGGAATCTATCCACGAGGGGGTTTTGGCCACCGGGGAGGTCTTCACCAAGGCAACTTCCCTTTGTTCTAGGTGCCTTGAGCCCCTTGAGCTAGCGGTCGAGGTGGATTTCCAAGAGCTTTTCGCCTATTCTTTAGAGCAGGAAGATGATTTCCTGATTCAAGACGAGAAAATCAACCTTGAGCAGGCAATCACGGATGCTGTAGTTTTATCACTTCCGTTCAAACCTGTTTGTAGTGAAGACTGTCTTGGTCTGTGCTCCGAATGTGGCTTGAACTTTTCTCAGGATCCAAACCACGTTCACGAAGCGAGTATTGATTCTCGCTGGAGTGGATTAGAAAGCTTTAGGAAAGAGTAGGAAATGCCAGTACCAAAAAGACGCATGTCGCGTTCAAACACAAGAGCTCGTCGCTCACAGTGGAAGGCCGCTCCAATCACTCTGGTCAAGACAGTTGAAAACGGTAAGACCGTATACAGCCTTCCTCACCGCGCCAAGCTAGTTGAGGACTCAAACGGAACTGCACTGTTCATGGAGTACAAGGGCCGCAAGGTCGCTGACGCTTAACCCATGAGCCTTGATGCGCTAGGTAAATCCCTTGGCGTGGAAATCGAACCGCAACTTCTCGAACTCGCCCTAACTCACCGTTCCTATTCATATGAAAATGGACGAGGCCCAAACAATGAACGCCTGGAGTTTCTAGGCGACGCAATTCTTGGATTTTTAGTTACTTCACACATTCACGATCACTTCTCCGATATGGATGAAGGAAATCTCACCAAACTTAAAAACGCGGTTGTCTCCGCTCCTGCGCTCGCGCAAGCGGCTAGTTCCATAAACCTCGGCGAATACCTGCTACTTGGTAAAGGTGAAATCCAAACCGGCGGTCGCGAAAAAATGAATCTCTTGGCAGACACTTTCGAGGCTGTGCTTGGAGCAGCCTATGTTTCCAAGGGTCTCGAAGCGGCTAAGACAATTGTTGATCAACACATTCTTCCGTTACTTGATAGCGCAGAAGACCTGCTTCTTTCGGCAGATCCAAAAACCACTCTTTTGGAGAGCATGCAGCAGCAGGGTAAAGCTGTACCGGTTTATCAAACAACCCATGAGGGACCAGATCACGACCGCACTTTCTTTGCCAATTTATTGATCGACGGTCAGGTAATTGCCAGCGCATCTGGAAGATCCAGGAAACAGGCTGAAACCAATGCAGCCATCAAGGCGCTATCCGGTTCAACTGGAGAATAAGTGCCCGAGCTTCCCGAGGTCGAAACCGTCCGTGCCGGTCTTGCAAAATCCATAACTAGCGCAACAATTACCTCGGTCAAAATCCACGAGGCTAGGTCGCTAAAGCGCCATCTAAGTGGCGGTAACGACTTCACCAAGAAACTAGTTGGCAAGCAGGTACTGGATGTAGTTAGGCGCGGAAAGTTCCTTTGGATGCCGCTATCAGGAGATTCAACTGCCTTGGTGGGCCACCTTGGCATGAGTGGTCAAATGCTTATAAGAAGCCCAGAGTTTCCAGAAGACAAGCTCAATCGGGTGACGATTTCATTTGAAACCAAAGCCAATAAGCCGCTAGAGCTTCGCTTTGTCGATCAGCGAATCTTTGGATCCTTAGCAATTGATCCTTTGGTTGAAACCGCGGATGGCAAACAGGGTGGTTTTAGTGCTGGTAAGAACAAAAACAAACCATGGCAGAACCTTATTTCTAGCTCCGCTTCTCATATCGCTAGGGATCCGCTGGATGAGCTTTTCGACCCCGAACAAGTTGTTCAAAGACTTCGAGTCAAGAAAACCGGAATCAAGCGAGCCTTGCTGGATCAGAACCTAATTAGTGGAATAGGCAACATTTACGCGGATGAGTCTTTGTGGCTAGCCAAGCTGCACTTTGATAGGCAGGCCGACGGTATATCTAAAGCCAGGCTCAACGAGCTACTTGGCATTGTGAAGGAAGTTTTAGCCAAGGCCACCAAGCAAGGTGGCACTAGCTTTGACCAGCAGTATAAGAACGTCAACGGCGAGGCCGGGTATTTCTCTCAGGAACTCTTTGCCTACGGCCAAACCGATAAACCCTGCGCTAGGTGCCAAACGCCCATTAGGCGCCAAGCCTGGGCCAACCGCGGTTCTCACTTCTGCCCACGCTGCCAGCGCCCCAGCTAGCGGTCAATCGGACCCCTAAAAATGGGGTATTTTTAGATACTGTTCAGCTTTGAGCAATTGACTACTTTCAAGAGGGGTGTGTCCGCTTGCATCTAAAAAGCCTCACCCTAAAAGGCTTCAAATCCTTCGCTCAACCCACCACATTCCAGTTTGAGCGCGGCGTTACCTGTGTGGTTGGACCAAATGGTTCGGGTAAATCAAACGTTGTGGACGCTCTTGCCTGGGTAATGGGTGAGCAGGGAGCCAAAACTTTGCGCGGTGGAAAGATGGAAGACGTCATCTTCGCCGGAACTGCTACCAAAGGTCCACTTGGTCGCGCTGAAGTTCAGCTGACGATCGACAATACCGATGGCGCACTACCTATTGATTACAGCGAAGTCACTATCTCAAGAACCTTGTTCAGAAGCGGTGGATCCGAGTATGCAATCAACGGTGACCCCTGCAGGTTGCTAGATGTCCAGGAACTACTAAGCGACTCCGGTCTTGGTCGCGAGATGCACGTCATCGTGGGTCAAGGTCAACTAGATAGCGTGCTTCGAGCAACTCCTGAAGAGCGCCGCGGGTTCATCGAAGAAGCTGCTGGAATCCTAAAGCACCGCCGTCGCAAGGAAAAAACCGAACGCAAAATCGAAGCCATGCAGGTCAACCTCTCACGTTTGAGCGACCTTGCTGGTGAAGTGCGACGTCAGCTAAAGCCACTGGGTGCCCAAGCCGAAATTGCCAGAGAGGCCCAAAACATTGCTTCTCAGGCCAGAGACGCAAAGTCCAGAATTCTCGCTTTTGACATTTTGGATATTCAAAAATCCCTTGAAACTACTTCTACCAGTGAGTCACAACGTCGCAGCGAGCGAAACATCCTGCAGCAAATGCTTTCAACTAATCAGCAGCGCCTAACCCAGCTTGAATCTCCTGAGCTAAACCAGAAGTTAGATAGCGCTCGCAAGATCTCTTTTGAGTTTGACTCTCTGCAGGAGCGCATTAGATCGATTTCAAACATTGCTAGCGCCAGAGTTGCGCTTTTGGAATCCAACACTCAAGAGCAAAGTAAGTTTGACCTTTCCTCAATCACTGTTGACATAGAAAAAGCCGAAGTTGAAATGCAGCGTCTTGGACTTGAAGTCCAGCGTCTACAGCAGCAACTAGGAATTGCGGAGCAAAAGCGAAACGTTGCCCGCGATGCACTCGACGCTTTTGATTCGAAGATTCAAGAACAAAACTCCTTGATCTCAAAATACGATCTTGACCTTGCTCAGTTTGCGAACGGGGTAAAAGTTGCCGAAAGCAAGCTGGAAGCATTTACTAACGAGAAAGCTAGACACCAGGAAATTCTTGGCGCGGCCAGACTAAGGCACCAGGAGCAATCCGCTCAGTATCGCGATTTGGAGTCATTGCTTTCCAGCAACAACCCGCGTGAAAACAACTTAGAGTCCAAATACGACGCAGCTCAGAAGGCAGTATCGGATGCTGCGAACAAGATTGAATCACTGCGTGATCAGCTACATGAAGCAGAGCGTGAAAAAGACGCTCTTGCTGGAAAGCGCTCGGCACTGAATTTAACTCTCGAGCAAAAAGACGGTGCCTCATCTTTGACCCAAGCTCAGCTTCGGGGTATTAGAGGTTTGGTTGCCAATCACTTACGAATCGAAGCAGGTTACGAGCAGGCTATCGCCGCAGCGTTGGGTTCTTTGGCCGATGCTCTAGTTGCTGAAGACCTAGACTCCGGACTTTCTGCACTTGAACACCTAAAGAAAACCGATGGTGGTCGAGTTGAAATAATCATCGCTGATGTCGACCTGCGCTCTGATGCTGCGAGCAAGAACTTGGTTCCAGGCTCAAAAGTTGCATCTGAAGTTGTCAGCGCTCCTGATGGAATTTTGAAGTTACTGTCGCAGGTAGTCATTGTCGAGGACCTAGCGGCCGCGAAGAGCTTTTTCAAGGCACAGAAAACTGACTCGCAAGTTATAACCAAACAAGGTGACGTGCTAACAAGAGCAGTTTTGCGTGGCGGTTCATCCAGCAAGCCTTCGAAACTTGAGTTGGTAGCCGAGCGAGATGCGGCGGAGAAGGATCTTTCTAGACTGAGCTCCCGTATCGAGACTTTGTCTGCCGAACTTGCCCAAGCCAAGTCCAACGAACTTGCTGCTAAGAATTCAGCTAAAGCATCACTTGCCGAACTGAATGAGCAGGATGCGAAGCTCGCCTCCCAGGCCGAACAGCTTGGTCGGGTTCGCGTTCAAGTTGAGGCACTGCAGAGCGAGCTTGATCGATTGGGAATTGTTGCCGAGTCGAACGAGGCAGCAATTAGAGAAGCAGAAGGGGAGCTAGAAGCTGCCAAGTCTAGACTGCGTGAATTTGAGAGCCTGGGTAGACCAGAGCAGGCCCTTTCCGACAGAAACCGATTGGTTGAAGCACTTGAACTTGAAAGATCTAGAGAGCTTGAGATACGCGTTGAGCTTGGTGCTGGAGAAGAGAGGCTGCGGGTAGAAACCGAGAAGTCCGAAAGCCTAAAACTACAGCTAGACACCTCTCGCTCAGCCGTTGAAGGAGCTATCAGCGCGGCCAAAGCTCGAGCGGGTCAGCTAAGTTCTGCAAAGGCAGTTCTAACCGTGCTACCTAAATTGATTGAAGCCGTGTCTATTGGCTCGAATGAAGCAAAACGTGAATACGCCACGCTCGAAAGCGAGCGCACCGATCAGTTCCAGGAGCTAACCAAGGTTAGAGGTGAGATTGCTGACATTCAGCAAAAGCTTTCCGATTTGACTCAATCGGTACACGATATTGAACTCCAAAATCATGAAAAGCGCCTAAACCTTGCAAACTTGGTTACCCGTGCCCAAGAAGAACTTGGCCTAGATGAAGCGACACTGCTTTCCGAATACAACCCAGAGAACTTGATTCCATCGAACGAGGAAGACGGTGAACCTGAAGTATTTGATCGCGCGAAGCAATTCCAGCGCTTGAAGGAGTCCGAGAAGCTGCTTGAAAAACTAGGCAGAGTAAACCCGCTAGCCCTAGAGGAGTTCTCCGCCCTCGAGCAGCGACACAAGTTCCTAACTGACCAATTACAAGACCTAACTGAAACTCGCAAAGACTTGATCAAGATCATCCACGATCTAGACGAGAAAATGCAGGTTATCTTTAGTGACGCCTTCCAGGACACCAAGAAGGCTTTTGAAAAAGTCTTCCCAGTGCTGTTCCCAGGTGGAACTGGATCTATTTTCCTAACCGATCCAGATAACCTCCTAACCTCAGGCTTGGAAGTAAACGTAAAACCTGCCGGTAAGAAGATCGAAAGACTTTCCTTGCTATCTGGTGGCGAAAGATCGCTGGCGGCGGTAGCTCTCATGGTTTCGATTTTCAAGGCTCGCCCTTCGCCTTTCTACATCATGGATGAGGTTGAGGCCTCTCTGGACGATGCGAACCTTGGACGACTTCTTTCGATTTTTGAGGACCTCAGAACCAATTCGCAGCTGATTATCATTACCCACCAAAAGCGCACCATGGAAATTGCCGATGCGCTTTATGGTGTTTCCATGAAGTCAGACGGTATTTCAGCTGTGGTTGGTCAGCGACTGCGTGAGAAGGCCGACGCCTAATGTCCAATATCTTCTTTTGGCGTAAAAAACGTGAAGAAGAAAAAACGGAAGCAAATCAGCGGGATGCAGCATCAGATTCGCAAGATCTAGTAGCTACCGAACTTCCGAAGCGAAATTCGAGAGCCGGTATCCGAAGCCTCTTTTCAAGAATCAAGTTTGATCTTGAGAGCCTGGAACAACTAGAAGAGATCCTGATTCAAGCCGACTTTGGAGTTGACTCCGCAGAATCGATTGTTTTGGAAGTAAAAAAGATTGCTAAGTCCCAAGGTGCACAGTCTGAGGCAGAGCTAAAAACGATTCTTGCTGGAGTGATTCGCGAGAAGTTAGCAACTGGGACCAGGGAGCTGAATCTAACAAGTGGAAAACTTCCTTATGTGATTTTGGTTGTTGGAGTAAACGGAGTGGGTAAGACCACCACGATTGGAAAGCTGGCCACCTGGCTAACCCAAGGCAACTGGAAAGTTGTCCTTGGTGCGGCAGATACATTTCGTGCCGCAGCGGTAGACCAACTCGCAACTTGGGCAGATCGCGCGGGTGTGAAACTTGTTGGACCAAGTTCCGAAGGTCAAGACCCCGCATCTGTAGCGTTTGAGGCTGTTGAGTATGGTGTTCAATCTGAAGCAGATGTTGTGATTATCGACACCGCGGGAAGATTGCAGAACAAGACAGACCTGATGGACGAGCTTTCAAAAATCCGGAGAGTTATTGAAAAGCAAGCCGAGATAGCAGAAGTGCTTTTGGTGCTTGATGCCACAACCGGACAAAACGGTCTCGTTCAAGCAAGAGCCTTTGCCGAGGCAATTTCGGTGACTGGAATTGCGCTGACAAAGCTTGATGGCTCGGCGAAGGGCGGAATTGTCGTAGCCATTCAAAACGAACTTGCTATTCCAATCAAGTTAGTTGGGGTTGGCGAAGGGGTAGACGACTTTGCATTTTTCGACCCCGAAGAGTTCGCCAACGGTTTAGTGGCTTAGCCTAGAAATAGGAAGAGAGATTACAAGTGTTTGGAAACCTATCGGATCGCTTAGCCGAGACCTTCAAGGCTCTTCGCGGTAAGGGAAGACTAAGCGCTGCCGATATCGACGGAACCCTGAGGGAAATCCGCAAGGCGCTATTGGAAGCCGACGTTGCCCTAGAGGTAGTCAAGAACTTCATTAGCGCTATTCGTGAGCGAGCTCTGGGCGATGAGGTCTCAGCTTCACTGAACCCTGCCCAGCAGATTGTTCAGATTGTCAATGAAGAACTAATCCAAATTCTTGGCGGCGAAGCAAGAAAGCTTCGCTACGGCAAGGTTTCACCAACCGTGATCATGCTTGCCGGTTTACAGGGTTCTGGAAAGACAACGCTCGCAGGAAAACTAGCCAAGTGGCTAAAAACCGAAGGGGAGAACCCATTGCTGGTCGCTGCGGACTTGCAAAGGCCCAACGCTGTTGACCAGCTAAAGGTTTTGGGCCAGAAGGTGTCTGTCGAGGTTTACTCACCCGAGGTTGGATCAGGTGTTGGGGACCCCGTAAAGGTTGCTAAGGACTCGATCGCTCACGCCAGATCCAAGGGCAACACGGTTGTGATTGTCGATACTGCGGGCCGCCTCGGCGTTGATCAAGAAATGATGAATCAGGCCAAAAAGATTCGTGATGCCATCAAGCCAGACGAGACGCTGTTTGTGATTGACGCAATGCTAGGTCAAGACGCAGTAAATGTGGCCAAAGCCTTCGAAGATGGTGTTGGAATCTCAGCTGTTGTTTTGACCAAACTCGATGGTGACGCCCGAGGTGGCGCGGCACTATCCGTAGCTTCGGTCACTGGCAAGCCAATCATATTCTCCTCAACTGGAGAGTCCCTTGATGCCTTCGAGCCTTTCTATCCAGATCGAATGGCCTCCCGAATCTTGGACATGGGAGACATCCTCACCCTGATCGAACAAGCCCAGAAACAGTTCGATGAGCAATCCGCATTGGAGATGGCCGAGAAGCTTGCCAACGAGAATTTCACACTTGAAGACTTTTTGGAACAAATGCAGCAACTTCGAAAGATGGGCTCATTGAAATCGATGCTTGCCATGATGCCAGGGGCAGGTCAGATGAGGCAACAGCTGGACAACATTGATGAAAAAGAAATTGATCGAACCGAGGCCATAATTCGGTCCATGACCCCGGTTGAAAGAACTAACCCAAAGGTTCTAAATGGCTCGAGAAGAACTCGAATCGCGAGAGGCTCTGGAATGAGCGTTACGGACGTGAATTCACTCGTGAACAGATTCGAGCAGGCCGCCAAAATGATGAAGACTGTGGCCAAGGGCGGTACACCTCAGATCCCAGGAATGCCTTCTGGCATCGGTGGCGTGGTTCCACGCAAGAAGGCCAAGGACTCCAAGAAAAAGTCCGGTTCTAAATCTGGTAACCCAGCCAAGCGTGCGGCACAAGAGCAAGCCAGGGCAAGTGGCTCAGGTTCCAAGGAATCAGGTGCTGGATCAGCCTTTGGAATCAGCAACTAGCTATCTTTGGCCATTTCTGGCAGACTAGAGAAGTTGCCCAGGCACCTGACCCTCTAACCAGGAGCCAAAAAGGCAAAACCATAGAGCTTGACTACCGAGTGTGCCCCCACGCTCACGGTTGATTGTTCGCCCCAATTCAAATAACAGGAGCATTGTGGCTGTAAAAATCCGCCTAAAGCGTCTCGGAAAACTCCGTACGCCTCATTACCGTATCGTCGTTGCCGACTCTAGAAAAAAGCGCGACGGTCGAGTCATCGAAGAAATTGGTCGTTACATCCCGACCGAGAACCCATCTTTCATTGAAGTAGATTCTGAGCGAGCTCAGTATTGGCTTGGCGTTGGTGCACAACCAACCGAGCAGGTAGAGGTACTTCTAAAGCTCACCGGAGACTTCCAGAAGTCAAAGGGTGACAAGGATGCCAAGAACACCGTTCAGGTAAAAGCTGCGAAGCCAGTGTTTGAAAAAGACACTAAGAAGAAAGCTGTTCTAGTTCCTAAAGAAGAACTGGCTGCCAAGAAGGCAAAAGCCGAAGCTCCTGCTGAAGAAGCAGCTCCTGCAGCTGAAGCGACTGAAGCACCTGCTGATGAAGCAGTTGTAGAAGCCGCGGTAGAGGCTCCAGCTGCTGAAGAAGTTGTAGAGACTCCTGCAGCGGAAGTTACTGAAGCTCCTGCCGAGGAAGCTCCAGCTGAAGAAGCAAAGCCAGAGGCCTAATCAAAAATGTTGGCCGCTGCACTCGAGCACTTAGTTAAAGGAATTGTCGACAATCCTGACGATGCCTCAGTAACTGAACGCTCCAGCTCCAAAGGAGATCTCCTAGAGATTCACGTTCACCCAGATGATCTGGGCAGAGTAATCGGGCGCAACGGCAGAACAGCAAAAGCACTTCGCACTTTGGTCAACGCACTTGCAGATGGCAAGAAAATTCGCGTTGATGTGGTGGACGGTGACTTCTAGTAAGACCAAGCTACGAGTCGGAAGGCTCGTTAAAGCCCATGGTCTAAAAGGAGCTCTCAAGCTAGAGCTATATACCGACAGCCCAGATCAAAGATTTCGTGCTGGCCAGGAACTAGAACTACAAGTTCCAGAAACGTCCGAATGGTTTGGAAAAACCGTCAAGGTAGCTGAGCTTCGCTTTTATAACCAGTCCCCAGTTTTGTTTCTTGAGGGCATTCAAGACCGCAGTCAAGCTGAAACCCTAGTCAAGGCGATCTTGCTTATCGAAACCGACCTTGAGCAGCTGCCAGAAGATCCTGAGGCTTGGTACGACCATCAGCTGGTTGGCCTCACAGCGCTTGTTGGTGAAGAGGTAGTTGGAAAAGTGATTCGAGTAGATCATCTTCCAGCTCAAGATCTTTTGGCCATCGAAACTTCCAACGGTGAGGTGCTGGTGCCTTTTGTGAAGCAAATTGTTCCATCAGTTGACATACAAAAAGGCCAAATTGTTCTAACCCCTCCGGCCGGTCTTTTTGAGATCAATCTTCCAGGTGGTGACTCCGGTGAGAATTGATGCCATCAGTATTTTTCCTGACTTTTTTCAGGTGCTAGACATTTCGTTGCTGGGTAAGGCTCAAGAACAGTCACTTATTCAGTTCAAGGCGCACGATCTAAGAACTTTCACCGAGGATAAGCACCGAACAGTAGATGACACCCCATTTGGTGGCGGAGCCGGGATGCTCATGAAGCCAGAGCCTTGGGGCTTGGCGCTTGATTCGGTGCTTACCGAAAACAGCATTGTGGTCTTTCCTTCTCCGGCCGGGGTGCCGTTCAAGCAAGCTACCGCGAGGGAGCTTTCGAGTAAGGAGCATCTAGTTTTTGCCTGCGGTCGCTACGAGGGTATTGATCAAAGAGTTTTGGACTACGCCCAAAGCCGCGCAGAAGTCCGCGAAATTAGCCTTGGGGATTACGTGCTGAATGGTGGCGAGGTTGCCGCGGTAGCCATGATCGAAGCGATTGCAAGACTCATACCTGGAGTTATCGGCAATGCGCTTTCTTTGGATGAGGAATCACATAGCGAAGGCTTGTTGGAGTATCCGAGTTACACCAAGCCAGCTAGCTGGCGAGGTATGGATGTTCCTGAGGTGCTACTAAGTGGCAATCACGCCGAGATTGCTAAGTGGCGCAAGGAGCAAGCTCTGGAAAAGACCCGAAGAATCAGGCCAGATCTAATCGATTAGTTACCAATTGCCTAGGGGTCGAAACTGTGGCAATATGGAGTTTCGCCTCCAGTAATGGGCTCTGCCGCAGGGGAGATAGGGCGAAGCAAAAACCCAACATAACCGTTTTTGACCTGCGTGCTAAAAACAGGAAGCGACACAAAATGCACATCTTAGATTCAGTAGACAAAGCCTTACTAAAAACTGATGTTCCAGACTTTCGGGTCGGTGACACCGTGAAGGTTCACGTAAACATCATTGAAGGTTCCAGGTCTCGTATTCAGGTTTTCCAGGGAATCGTAATTCGCCGTTCTGGTGAAGGTGTTCGCGAAACTTTTACTGTTAGAAAAGTTAGCTTCCAAGTTGGTGTTGAAAGAACTTTCCCAATCCACTCTCCAATCATCGACAAGATTGAGCTCGTTTCAAAGGGTGCTGTTCGCCGTGCGAAACTTTACTTCTTGCGTGATCTAAGAGGCAAGAAGGCAAAGATTCGCGAAAAGCGCGAAAACGTCTAAAGGCCTTAAGGGGACACGCTTAGCGTGAGTGAAGAGCTATCGCTTGGTAATCCAATGCGACCAAGGAAGAAAAAGCTCAGTCGAGGAAATAACCGACGTCGCAAAAGTAAGAATGTATTCGTTGCATTCTTTATCGACTTAGTCGTTGTTATCGGCGCTGCCTTAGTTCTTTCACTGCTAATTAAGTCCTTCCTTATTCGTTCTTTCTTTATACCCTCTGGGTCTATGCTGGAAACCCTTCAGATTGATGACCGCATAATCGTGAATCAATTAACTCCGGCTATGTACCCGATAGAGCGCGGTGACGTCGTGGTTTTCAAAGACCCAGGTGGCTGGCTAGGACCAGACGTATCTGAGCCAACTGACCCACTAGTTGTCTCTGTTGATTGGTTTCTTTCAGCTTTTGGAATCACTGCACCAGATAGCAAGCAGCACTTAGTCAAGAGAGTCATCGGCATAGCCGGGGACAAAGTTATCTGCTGTGATGCCGATGGAAAAATCACAATCAACGGTGTGCCAATAACCGAGCCATACATAAGCGCCGGACAGGCCCCATCGGCCATTGAGTTTGAAATTGAAGTGCCTCCTGGGACGCTTTGGGTAATGGGAGATAACCGCGGAAACAGCGAGGACTCTCGCTATCACGGTGATCTTCCAAGCAAAGGCTTCGTTTCAACAGAGTGGGTTGTCGGCAGAGCTATGGTGATTAGCTGGCCATTTGAGAACTGGACCTGGTTGGATAACTACCCCGATGTCTTCAAAAACATTCCCAAGCCTTGATTCTGAGCGTCGAATCTTTGAACGAGGTAACCGCTTCGTAATTGGAATCGATGAAGTCGGAAGAGGAGCAATCGCAGGACCGGTAGCTGTCGGTGTGAGCCTGATCGACAAAACCAATCCTGCTTTGGAAGCTTGGCCTGAGAAGCTACAGGACTCGAAGCTAATGACTCCAAAATCTCGAAGCGAGATCGCTTCGCCGCTTATGGACTGGGTCAGTTCTTACGCGGTTGGATTTAGTACCAACAAAGAAATTGACGAACTTGGCATTTCGGAAGCTTTGCGGCTGGCAGCTGGGAGCGCTCTTGATGAGCTATTCAAGGATGCTAAAACCCGAAAGAGCATCGCTGAAGATGGCGCGGTGATCTTGCTAGATGGATCACAGAATTGGCTAGGAAAAGTGTCTTACGGACTCGATGTTCAGGTTCAAGTGAAAGCAGACACCAACTGCGTGAGTGTTGCCGCGGCGGCGGTCTTGGCCAAAGTCACCCGAGACTCAGTGATGCAGGAGCTAGATCTGCAAAACCCGGGATACGGGCTAGCTGGGCACAAGGGTTACGCCTCGGCTGCGCACATCGCTGCCTTGAGAGCCCTTGGTCCAACAGCTATCCACCGAGTGACTTGGCTGACTAGGATTCTGGCCTAGTGCTGGAATAGAATAAAGGCCAGATGGAAGAAAACGAATACGAAGACTACGACAGACAAGCTGAAGTCGCGCTTTACCGCGAATATCGGGATGTTGTTGGAACCTTCAAATATGTAATTGAGACTGAGCGCAGGTTTTACCTCGCCAACGATGTCGAACTCAAAAGAGTTGACACCCCAAATGATTTCTACTTCGAGCTGACCATGAGTGACGTCTGGGTTTGGGACATTTACCGAACCGACAGATTCATCAAGTCCGTAAGAGTTCTTACCTTCAAAGACGTAAACGTCGAAGAGCTATCAGGCAAAGCATACGAACTACCTAAAGAACTGGCCGTCGGCGAGTAGTTTCTCCACAGCTCTAGTTTTTTCAAACATCCCAAGCTAGCTTCTTGGAATAGTTCTTCCATGCCTATCCTCAGTGATCTAGAACTACACGAACTCACCCACAGCTTTCAACAGGGCACCTATTCAAGAAAGCGAGCCTTAGACCTAGTCGCGGCAGCTGCTATCAGCATCGTTACTGAGCCAGGCGATCGAATGGCAGGAGCGCTAGCTAAAGCGCTGGGAACACAAGGATTGCTTGCGCTTCTGATTCATGGCTTTGAGCCTGCGAGGGTTCTTGAAGCTGTGCATCAGGCAAGAGCGACCAATTACCTGGCAGATATCTTTGGTGATTTACCAGGAACAATAAGTGACTCTAGGCAACGCTGGCTTCCAAGATTTTCTAAACAGGCGGTAGTGAATTTGCTCCAAAGAGCAAAGCAGCTAGAACTTTCCTTATTACTGCAAGGTGATGATGACTGGCCGATCGGATTGAATGATCTAGAAGAAAGTGCGCCAGCGCTCATTTTTACACTAGGAAACTACAAGTTACTTGGCCGCCTAACTAAGGCAGTATCAATTGTTGGCTCAAGAGCCTGCACCGAATACGGTGTAAAAGTTACAACAAAATTGGTTTCCGAACTTGCATTTCACAAGCGCCTAACCGTCTCCGGAGGAGCCATCGGAATAGATAGTAACGTTCATAGCCACAGTCTAAGAAACTCGCTACCAACGGTTGCAGTTATGGCAGGAGGGCTAGATCGTAAATACCCAAGTTCAAACTCAAAGTTATTTCAAGCCATCGCCAGAAACGGCGTTTTGATTGCAGAGCTAGCTCCAGGGGTAGCGCCAACTCGTTGGCGCTTTCTACAACGAAACAGATTGATCGCTGCTCTCACCCCAACAACGGTTGTCATTGAGGCGGGAATTCGCTCGGGTTCGATACGCACCGCAAATAATGCCATCGAGCTAGATCGGGAACTATTTGCAGTTCCTGGCCCACTGACTTCAGCTTCCTCGGCTGGAACAAACTCTCTAATTGCCGAAGGAAAAGCAAAAGCTTTGATTGACACCAAATTGATTACCTCCGAAGTTATCGAGCCAGCAAGATTTCAAGACGGGTCCGCATTGATGATACGAGCCCAAGATGCACTTCGAGACCTCAGGCAAGCAACCGGTGAGCAGATTGCCAAAGCTGCTGGGCTAACGCCGTTTGAGCTAAACCTGGCTCTGGAAGAACTGAAAGCTCGGAATCAACTGAGGGTGGTTCAAGATTCTTTAGGGTCGCTCCATTACGCTTTGAAATATGCCAACAGAGCTTGAATACCTTCGCGATCAGTTCAGCCTTGAGCTAGAAAACGGCAAAGGCTTCTCTCCAAATACGGTCAAGGCCTACATTTCTGATGTAACAGATCTATTCGAATACATGGAGTCAAAGAAGCAATCTGATATTCAGGACATCGATCTTGAGCTAGTTAGAGATTGGCTCTGGAGAGTTAGCGAAAAGGGTTTAGCGAAGACAACTCTGGCTCGAAAGAGTGCTGCGGTTAGAGCCTTCACTGCCTGGTTATTCAAGAACGAGAAACTTGAAATCGACCCCGGCCAAAAACTTCGATCACCCAAAGCTTCCAGGACCCTACCCAAGGTTCTGTCCCGAGAGGCGATGTCTGGAATTTTTGGTGTTCTTGAGCCTCTTGCCAGCAAGGACAATCCAACCGGGATGAGTGATTTGCTGATGGTGGAGATTCTCTACGGTAGCGGTACTCGAGTTAGCGAGCTGGTGGGTCTAAACCTTGACGACATTGACTACGGCAGAAAGATTCTTCGAGTCACCGGTAAAGGTAACAAACAGCGGATGGTTCCCTACAGTGATCCTGCCGGTGACGCACTAGCCAAATGGATTCGTGAGGGAAGAAATCAGTTTGTGAATGAGACCAGTGGCAATGCGCTGTTGATCAGCTCAAGAGGAAAGCGAATTGGTGTTAGGCAGGTTTACGCGCTGGTAGCTGGTCTATTGGCGGACACGGCGGTGGGCGCTGCCGGCCCACACGCTCTTAGACACAGCGCGGCAACACATTTACTTGATGGCGGCGCAGATCTTCGAGCAGTTCAAGAGCTTCTTGGACACTCTTCGCTAGCGACCACTCAGATTTACACTCATGTATCTGTCGATCGCTTGAAGCAGGGTTACCTAAAGGCTCACCCGCGGGCTTAGCTTGGCTCGATCCAGGGCAGCAGCTTTGAGGGGGCAAGCTCTCCCGTGAACCAAAGAGGTGAAAGGTATTCACCGTCTTTTCTAGTTGAAAAGTGAAGACAGAAAGTATCTGCGCAGTGCTGCAGATAGTCCTGATCCGCTTCACAAACTTCTGCAACTAATTCCCCAGCTGCTACTTCTTGACCTACAACCAATGAGCTACAAACTGGCTCATACGAGCTAACAAGATTTCCTTCGTGCGACAAACTAAGAACTGGTCTGTCGACCACCTTTCCTACAAAACTCACTGTGGCATCCACGGGTGCAAAAACTCCTTGCCCCAATGTGACTTGGTAGTCGACGCCGCGATGACCTGATCCATAGGCTGTGTCCGCAGCTTTGTAGCTATTGACTAGCTGGGACCCTACAACCGGCGGGACCCACACTGGTTGGCTTCCAAGACTCGGGGAGGGCAGCAGCCAGGTAACACTCAGTGTCAAAAAGCCTGCAAGCTGCAGAACAGCGATCTTTTGGGGTTCAATCACCTTCCTAATGTGCTTGATTCGCGCGCGTATTGGCTTAGGTCGCAACAATCTGGGGAAAACTCGGGCTGGCAGGGGACGTTTTTGGGCTGGTATGCTTGGGGTTAGCGGCATTCTCGCTAAAAATCTTTGATTTTGAGATGTCGACTTCGCGTGCCGACCAAGATGGTTCTCACTCAGTGGCCCTAACGGGCTTGTGAGAAAAATCCGGCACCAGGGGTCATTGGCAACCGCCAATAACCATTAACTGAGTGGGCGCTTAATCGCGCCGAAAGGAAGTTCGACTCATGTCAGTCGTAACCACACGTCAGCTGCTAGACAGCGGCGTACACTTTGGGCACCAGACCAGACGCTGGAACCCGAAGATGAAAAGATACATCCTCACCGATCGTTCTGGAATCTACATCATCGATCTGCAGCAGTCGCTTGCAATGATCGACAAGGCCTACGAGTTCGTGAAGAACACCGTTGCAAACGGTGGCTCAGTTCTTTTCGTGGGAACCAAGAAGCAGGCTCAGGAAGCAATCATGTCCGAGTCATTGCGTGTTGGCCAGTCATACATTAACCAGAGATGGTTGGGTGGATTGCTAACCAACTTCCAGACTGTTGGCAAGAGACTTGCTCGCATGAAGGAACTAGAGACCATGGACTTCAATGACGCATCGAAGTCTGGACTAACCAAGAAGGAACTTCTTATTCTTCGCCGTGAGAAGGACAAGCTAGAAAAGTCCCTCGGTGGTATCAGAAACGTAACCAAGACTCCTTCGGCTATTTGGGTTGTTGACACCAACAAAGAGCACCTTGCAATCACAGAAGCTAGAAAGCTTGGAATTCCTGTTATCGGAATCCTTGACACCAACTGTGACCCAGACGATGTAACCTACGGAATTCCTGGAAACGATGACGCTATTCGTTCAATTCAGCTACTCACTCGCATCATTGCGGACGCAGTTGCTGAGGGACTAATTGCTCGTCACTCAAAGCCAGAAGCCGAAGCTGAGCCACTTGCTGAATGGGAGCGCGAGCTACTAGAGCAGGGCAACAAGACAGAGGCGGCACCACAAGAAGAAGCGAAGGCGTAATCATGGCTAACTACACTGCTGCCGATGTAAAGGCGCTTCGCGAAAAATCCGGAGCCGGAATGATGGACTGCAAGGGCGCGTTAGACGAGGCCGATGGCAATCCAGAAAAGGCTTTTGAGCTTCTTCGCCTAAAGGGCCTGAAGGGTGTTACCAAGCGCGAAGGAAGAGCAACCAGCAACGGGTTAGTTGTTGCCAGGGTTTCCGGTGGAACCGGTTACTTGCTTGAGCTTGCTTGCGAGACCGACTTCGTAGCAAAAGCAGAGCGCTTTGTTGCCCTTGGTGAAAAGATTGCTGACGCAATCGTGGCAGCCGGAGCCAAAGATCTTGAAACTGCTTTAGCTGCTCCACTAGATGGCAAGACCGTTGCCGAGGGAATCAACGACGAAGCTGCCATCTTGGGTGAAAAAGCGGAACTTCGCAGAGTCGCTGTAATTTCAGACGTGGCAGTCGACGCCTACCTGCACCGCACTTCGAAGGACCTTCCACCTCAGGTGGGAGTGCTAGTTGCGTTCGATGGAAATGCTGAAACGGCACACGATGTTGCAGTTCACATTGCAGCGTTTAGCCCATCAGTTCTTTCTCGCGATCAGATCTCCGAAGAAACCGTTGCTACCGAAAGACGTATCGCTGACGAGACTGCCCGCAACGAAGGTAAGCCAGAAGCTGCACTTGCAAAGATTGTTGAAGGAAGAGTAAACGGCTTCTTCAAGGAAAACGTTTTGCTAGAGCAAGACTTTGCAAAGGACAACAAGCTAAGCGTCCAGAAGGTCCTAGACCAGTCGGGAACCAAGGTTTCTGCCTTTGTACGCTTCAGAGTTGGAGCCTAAGTAACTTGAAACGGATAAAGACTCGGCCCAATAGGGCTGAGTCTTTTTCTTTGCTCGCCTAGACTATAACTGAACCTTGGAGGATTGCCTTGCCACATAAAAAACGCAGAGTTTTGCTGAAACTATCTGGAGAAGCATTCGGCGGCGGCACAGTTGGAGTAAACCCGGATGTGGTTGCCTCACTTGCAAAAGAAATTGCAGAAGGTGCAAAAACTACTGAGGTTGCAATCGTGGTTGGAGGAGGAAACTTCTTCCGCGGTGCTGAGCTTTCCCAACGAGGCATGGATAGATCCAGAGCCGACTATATGGGAATGCTTGGAACCGTGATGAACGCTCTAGCGCTTCAAGACTTCTTGGAACAGGCCGGAGTTGATGTTCGGGTGCAGTCAGCAATTAGCATGGCGCAGGTTACCGAGCCCTACATCCCGCTAAGAGCCATGCGGCATCTTGAAAAAGGAAGAGTCGTAATCTTTGGTGCCGGTGCCGGTCTGCCATACTTCTCAACCGACACCGTGGCTGCCCAGCGAGCACTGGAAATAAAGGCCGATGAGGTGCTAGTCGCCAAAAACGGTGTCGATGGTGTCTACTCCGCAGACCCAAAGAAAGATTCTGGCGCCAAGAAAATCGAAAACATCACCTATCAGGATGCCCTAGTGCAGGGCCTGAAAGTAGTTGACGCAACCGCCTTTTCCCTCTGCATGGACAACAAGATGCCGATGCGGGTGTTTGGAATGCAGGGTAAGTCAAACGTGACCGATGCCATCAAGGGCAAGAAAATCGGCACTAGCGTAACTGCCTAGTTTTGAAAGAAAGATGAACAGAAAATGATTGATCAAATCCTAAAAACTAACGCTGAAAAGATGGATAAAGCCCTCGAATCAGCGAAGGACGACTTTGCTACGGTGCGAACCGGAAGAGCCAACCCACAGCTGTTTCAGAAGATCATGGTCGACTATTACGGAACCATGACTCCGTTGGCTCAGCTTGCATCGCTTCAGAACCCTGAGGCCAGGACGATTGTGATAACCCCTTACGACAAGAGCGCACTTGGAGCTATTGAAAAAGCCCTTCGCGACGTTCCGAACCTGGGCGCTAACCCAACTAATGATGGCAACTTGATAAGAGTTAGCCTTCCAGAGCTCACCGAAGAGCGCCGCAAAGAATTCGTGAAGCTGGTGAAGACCAAGGCTGAGGACCACAGGGTTTCGGTTCGAAACATCCGCCGCAAGGGCATGGATGATCTAGAGGCTCTAAAAAAAGATGGTCAGGCGGGCGATGACGACATCGCTAGAGCCGAAAAAGAGCTGGACACTATCACCAAAGCACACGTCGATGCCATCGACGACGCACTAAAGCGTAAAGAAGCCGAACTGCTAGAGGTGTGAAGATTGACAAAAGTTAGTGAACCACAGGGTAGGTCACTTTCCAAATCCGTTGCAGTTGGTTTATTGCTAGCTGCAATATTCTTGTCTTCACTTTTGCTATACAAAGAGTTGTTCATAGTATTTCTGTCTATCTCTACCGCTATCGGTGCTTGGGAACTTTCCACGGCACTCAGAGAAAAAAAGTGGTACGTCCCTAGGGTCCCAGCTGTTGTTGGTTCGGTACTGATCATGCCAGCCACCTACTTTGGTGGCCCGGCGATTCAGTGGCTAGCAAGTATTGCAATCGTTGCGGCACTGATTGTTTGGCGAACAGTGCACCTGCTTTTTGAAAGACGTAAAGCTAACTTCCAAACTTTGAAGCGCACGGTGCGGGATTTTGGCGCGGCGGCTTTCCTGGTTATTTACTTGCCACTCACTCTGAGCTTTGGAATGCTCCTTCTTCGCCGCGATGATGGGCAGTGGTGGGTCTTAGCGTTTGTCACAACGGTTGCCCTAATCGACTCCGCTGGCTATCTGTTTGGTCGAATTTTTGGCAAGAACAAGCTAGCTCCCGGAGTCAGCCCGAAGAAAACTTGGGAAGGTTTAGCCGCCTCAATAGTTATTGGAACGATATCTGCAGTTTCGTTTACCGTCTTTGTGCTTGGCGGGGCATGGTGGGTTGGAATAATCCTCGCTGCGGCACTTATCCTTGCTGCAGTATTTGGGGACCTGGCCGAGTCCTTGATTAAACGTGACTTGGGAATTAAGGACATGTCCACCTGGCTGCCAGGACACGGGGGAATGATGGATCGACTAGATTCAATGCTTCCTTCCTCTCTCATGACTTACTTGGTGATGGTGGTGTTCTTTGGCTGAGAAAGAGAAGTTCGCGGTTGTCTCCGGCAGGGGATATAGCCCTAAGCAAGTCGACGCACTCTTAGATCTTGCTAAGCAACAATACGAAAACCCAAATTTGGTTCTAGTAAGAGCATCGGATCTTCGTGGTTTGAGACTTGATTTAGTGCGCGGAGGTTACGCAACTAACCAGGTTGACGCCGCCTTGGATAATCTAGAAGATCATTTCATAGCGGCTGAAGTGGCGGCGTTTCGAGAGCGTTTTGGGGATCAAGAGTTAGCCAAGCGCCACTCAGAGCTTAGGGATGCTCTGATTCCAAGGCTCAACCGGGAAAAGACCAACCGCTTCGCCAAAGTGTCAATTCTTGCAAGAGGATATGACAAGAAAAAAGTGGATGATCTTTGTGATCAACTTCTTGCCCACTTCGACGGCGGTAGCAAGCTAAGAGTTTCCGATCTAAGAAGAGTTCAATTCCACTCCAAGCGTTTTGGATACTCCATGCCGCAAGTAGACAGCTTTTTAGACCGTGCCATTGAGGCAATTCAGCTTGAAATCACTGAGTAGCGCCAATCTACTTGTCGGTGTCTTAGGCACCGTCTTTATCCTCGCAAGCTTCTTTGGCTGTACAGATACTTCTGAACCAGAGCGAAGTGTTCCTACACCTTCGGTAACGGAAACCCCGGAACCATCAGTTAGTGAATCCGCGACGCCAGAGCCAACCCCATCTGCAACCGCCTCTGAACCCACTACCAACGCCTCGTCACCAGCCTTGACTGCACTTGCGACCATTCCAATCAAGGGACGGGCGCCAAAAACTGGTTATGACCGAGACCTTTTTGCCAGTGACTGGGACTACAGTTTTGGCTGCGACATGAGAAACAAGATCCTGAGACGTGATTTCATAGAATTTCAGTTTCGATCCGATTCGTCATGTGTTATCGCAACCGGGGTTTTGCTAGATCCATACACTGGCCAAACAATTAACTTTGTTCGCGGTGTTGGAACCTCTAATGAGGTCCAGATTGACCACGTTGTCGCAGTTAGTGACGCATGGCAAAAAGGGGCTCAGCAGCTTTCAAGTGCTCAGCGCTATGCCTTCTATAACGATCCGCTGAATCTTTTGGCAGTTTCTGGTTCCGCTAACGCTCAAAAAAGTGATTCGGACGCCGCCAGCTGGTTGCCTTCAAATAAGGCTTATCGCTGTGCATTTGTTGCCAGGCAGGTAGCGGTGAAAATCAGCTACAACCTTTGGGTGACTCAGGCCGAATACGATGCCATTGATCGAGTGCTGCGGGATTGCCCGGAACAGGCCCTACCCACCGGCTAAGCGGGTTAAAAGAGCGCTCTAGCCCCAATTCAACACTAAAGATAGACTTGAAGGTCGTTAGTGTAATTGAGCGCTGGAAGGATCGTTATGGGAAAGTACGAAGCTGTGCGCGTACCCCTTGCCAAGCGACTCATTCTTTCTTTTGACGAACGGCTTGCCCAAAAAGGACTTACTCGTCCAAACCTTCCCAGGCTAACTAAAGCAAGATCATTTCCAGTGCTTGGATTCTTCTTTGTGCTGTCTTTCACAATGGTTTACACCTTTGACCCTTACGCCGGCAACTTAGCCAGCGCTTCAACGATGCAGGTTTTTGATCCCAACAAGCAGACATCGGAAGCGTTTGGATTTGACGACGAATACTCTGTCACATTCGAGCGCGGGGGCTTCACGTTGGTTTCTGGTAAAGAAGCGACGAGTTATTTTGTTCTAGCCGCGCCAACTCCTGAACCAGGAACAGCAAAGGCCTACGCCTATAACTACATCAAGGCTTACGACTGGGGCTTAGACCAGTACTCCTGCCTGGTGAATTTATGGACCAGAGAATCTCAGTGGAGAACATTGGCAAAGAATCCAGAAAGTGGTGCTTACGGAATTCCGCAGTCCTGGCCGGCTTCGAAGATGGCAACCGAGGGCGCTGACTGGATGACCAACCACGAGACTCAGATTCGTTGGGGAGTAAAGTACATTGCCTCAAGGTACAACGGCCCTTGTGGAGCTTGGGCGCACTCGGAAGCTCATAACTGGTACTAATGAAAAGTCGACGTAACCGTGAGTCTAAGTGGGGAGCAGAGTTTCAGCCACTGGATCTGGATAGGGTTCGAATCGGAGTCAAGCGCACTGAAATCAAGCGCGGCGTTGAATACTCTGTTCAAACAACATCTGGCCAAAACGCTGAGCAAGACAAGAGCTGGGTTTGCCCCCACTGCAACCTTGCAATTTCAAAGGGTCAAAACCATACCGTTGCTTGGGATTCAATCAGAGGTGTGGAGACCAGAAGGCACTTTCACAATTCTTGCTGGAAGTCATTCCAGGGACCCCTTCTGTGATTGAAATAACCTCATCTACTGAGCTTCCATCTAAGCGCGAGGCAATCACGCTGCGTACCTCCGACAACCTAACTCTGATTGGTGAGTTGGCGCTACCTGTGAACAACGCGCCTACAGCGGTTTTGTTGACGCTGCACCCACTTCCTACCCACGGTGGCTTCATGGACTCACACATTCTTCGAAAAGCGGCAAACCGACTTCCGGCGCTAGCGAACCTAGCAGTTTTGAGATTCAATACGCGAGGCACGAAAAGCCCACATGGCACCAGCGAGGGTGTTTTTGGTGAAGGGATAACCGAGCAGCTGGACCTGGAAGCAGCTCTCGATTTTCTGGCATCGAGGAACTTGGGTCCGGTTTGGTTAGTGGGTTGGTCCTTTGGAACCGAGCTGGCAATCAAGTACGGTTTTGATAAAGACATCGCTGGGGCCATTTTGCTTTCCCCGCCACTTCACCGAGCCAAAGACTCCGACCTGGTCAAATGGATTGGCTCGAATAGAAAACTCGTTGCGATTGTTCCCGAGCATGATGAGTATCTAGCTCCGAAAGAAGCAACACTCAGATTTTCTGTAGTTCCTGAAGCGGAAGTAATTGCTGTTGATGGAGCAAAGCATTTGTGGGTTGGGGAGCTAGCGACAAGGACAGTGTTGAACGAGATTGTCAAAATAGTAGCTCCAGGAAGCTACCCGCTACCAGAGCAGTTCTAGAGGGAGTTTTGACGAGGGATGAAAATCTCTCGGACGATGAATATCACCGAAGCTGCAAAAGGAATAGCAACTAGCGCTCCTAGGATTCCAAGTAATGCTCCGCCGGATAAGGCCGCAATAACAACTATCGGCGCCGGAACTGAGACAGCAACTTTCATCACCCTTGGGCTAACTACATAGGCTTCGATTTGTAGGTAGATCAAGAAATAGATGCCCAGAACAATAGCTGAAGTTGGGTCTACCGCAGCCGACACCATTACCACCAGTCCAGCTCCAGACACCGATCCAACTAGTGGAATGATTGCCAGCAAGAAAACGATGAAAGCCAGAACCAATGCAAAAGGAAGACCAACAATACTCATCGCTATAAATGCCAGGGTTGCATTCAGTGCTGCAACCGAAACTTGGCCAATGACATACCTACCAACAGAAATTGAGACCTGCTGGGAGATCTTGGTGTAGCGCTCGCGCTTACTAGCTGGTACCAACTTAGTGAGCGATGCCTTGAGGCTTTCGAGGGACGCTAGGAAAAACACCGTTAGCACCAAAATAATTAAGAACCCAAAAGCCCCATTGAACAAGCTGATACCTACTTGGACAACGCCACCTACCAAGCTTGGCCAGTTAGCTGAGTCAGTAAGGAAACCTCCGGCATCAGCAAGAGCCGAACCCACGGCGCCATCTAGCTGATCATCGAGGCTAACGACAAGGGGAAACTTTGTGATGTCTCGAAGAATGTCGGGGGCACTATCGAGGAACTTGGTGCTTTCGGTAATTAGCGTTGGTGCCAGTGACCAGATAAAAACAGCTAAAAAGCCAACTAATCCAACTATCACCGTTAGAACCGCTAGGGGCCTGGGAAACTTGAATTTTTCCAATCTTGAAACCAGCGGGTCAAGCCCAAGAGCTAGAAAGACCGCAGCAAATACGTAGGTAATAACGTTGGCCAAGGTTGCTATAGCCCCACCAATTACTAAAGCGGTCAATACCCCAAGTCCACCAAAAAGCCCGAGCTGAAAAGCACTAGCTATTTTCATGTTTTGGACGGTCATCTGTTATCTACTTCAACGAATTCTTAGAGGCAGCAATAACCTTCTCAAGCTGCTCGAGGTAAGAGCCAACGGTTCTTCTTTCAACCTCAAGCTGCTGAAGCTTGGCGGTCGATTCATCAAGCTCCTTGGCAACTTTTGCTTTAGCCTCGGCAATTAGATTTCTCGCCTCTGCCTCAGCACTTGCGATGAGGGTCTCGGCTTTGAGCCTCGCCTCATCGGTAGTTTTCTTGTTAACTGAACGAGCCGCTGATTCAAGAGTTTCGGCCTCGAGCTGAGCCGCACTGGTTCTAGCGATTGCGTTTTGCAGCTGAAGCTTGGCATCATCGAGATACTTCTGAGTCTGGTGCACGGCCTCCTGGTGCTTGGCAAGATAATCCTTCTCAGCTTCTGCTCGTCGCCCGGTGAGCTCTAACTCAAGATCGATGCGCGCTTGTTCGCTAATTAGCAGGGCTGCTTTTTCCGCATCAATTTCTCGAACGGACTGCTTTTGCAACAGCAAACGTTTTTCTGCAATGTCTTTCTCGACTTCCGCTTTTAGTAATTCTGTTTGGCGCTTGGTGTCAGCTCGAAGCTTAGCTACCTCTGTTGCGATCTCTCCGCGGATAGCCGATGCTTCGCGACTGGCCTCTTCAACTAGCCGTTTGGCCTCGAGTTCGGCTTTGGCCAGAGCCTCATTGGCTTGTTCGCGGGCCAGATTAATTGCCCTTTGACCCTTGCGATCTGCTTCAGCAACTAAAGACTCGTAGTAACTGTCTGCCTCTGATTTTTTAGTCTCTACTTCTTCATTGATGCCTCCAAAGATTCGAATCTTTTCAGCTTCAGCATGGGCAATAAGCCTTGTGGCCTGATCCTCGGCAGAAGCCAAGATGATTGCGGCTTGGTTTCCAAGACCGGCATAGGTGGGGGAATTAGTCTCTTCGAGCTTGGAGCTGAGAGCTTCAATTTCTTGCTTGGCTTGCTTTAGCTCCTCTATCAACTGAGAGTTTTGGGAGGAAAGTCTAAGAATGTCCCTATTTAGGTCAAGAATCGCCTCATCAACCGCCGCCCTGGCGTAGCCGCGCAGGGCGCTAGGGAACAAAAGGTCTTCACCTGACATTTTCGTCCTCCAGCTGGGTTGGTTAGAATAGGGAGGGCTCATCGGCCCAAGTCAATAGTTTAGCTGGAATGGATAATCATGCGCTTTTTGATTGCGGCTACCCTGTTTGTTCTCTCCATTTCCTTCCTTTTGCTGGGCTTGGCTCAGCGGACCATCTGGGCACCGCCAGCAGTATTCGCAGTTAATCTAGTTGGCCAAGAATCTCAGCCATTTTTGATTATTCCCGCCGAGGCACTGGCCATGATGCCAGGAAACGCCACAATCAGCGCCACTGGCTCTAGCCAGGTCTTTTTGGCCGTTGGTAAAGACGTGGATGTAGCTGCCTGGGTTGACACCACCAGCCACTCCGTCGCTGAAGGCTCAGCAGGTTCTAAATCCCTCAGGGTCGTCGCTAGTCCTGGAACCGACGATTTCATCAGCCCAGCGGGCTCGGATCTTTGGCTCAGTGAGTTTTCGGGAGAGTCAACCGGGGAAATCGTCGTCCCAGAGGGCCAAGAACTTTCTGTCTTGGTGGCCAGTGATGGTCTTGGCGCCGCACCGGAAAGAGTTCGAGTTTCGTGGCCAACAGATAACTCCACCACTGTCTCTGACATCTTCTTAGGCGTTGGGCTGGGGTTACTAGTTATAGCAATCTTCTTTAACGTGTTGGCACTTGGCAAGATGATTCGAAACCGTGGGCCTAGAAGAAAAGTCCCTAAGGCACCCCAAGGTCCTAGGTACAAGCCAAAGAACAGAGGCTACGATCTTCCAAAACGCGGAAGAAGATCTGCCAGCAACAAAATTGCCATCGCCCCAATCTCAATTGGACTGGTGCTAGCACTGAGTGGATGCCAGATGGCAGAAGTTCCTCAGAACACACCTTCCCCTACTGAATCATCAACAGCTTCGATTGTTGATCAAATTCAGCCAGCACTCAATGAGCAACAGGTTGCAAGAATTTTGGCAGATATTCAAAGTGTGGTTGCTGAAGCAGATGCCTCTGGAGAAACTGCAGTGCTCGAGACCCGAGTTGCTGGACCAGCGCTATTGTTCCGCGAGGCAAATTACCTACTGCGTTCTAAATCTCCTGAGATTTTACCTTTGCCCGCAATTTCCACTTCTGTGGTTTCGATCACCATCATTTCCAAGACTGAGTACTGGCCAAGATCATTTATGGTGGTGACTCAAGACGGCGATGACCTTCCACAAACTTTAGTTATTGAGCAGCTCTCACCGAGAGATCCATACAAGCTGATCTATAACATGGCACTTCTTCCCGGAGTGGAGTTTCCAGATGTCGCAGCTGCTGCCGAAGGGGCAATTCCAGTTGAAGTTGATTCCCAGTTCCTGAAAGTATCTCCCATCGTCTTGGCACCCACCTATGGTGACCTAATCGATAACGGACCATCGAGCGAATTTTTCAGTCTTTTCGACTTATCGACAGACAAGTTCTATGAGCAAATATCGCAAACCCAGAAAGATCAAACTGACAGCTTAGAAAATGCCACAACACAGTTTTCTCACGCTCTCGGTGAGTTCAATGTTGTCTCGCTAACCACCTCGGACTCGGGGGCTATTGTGGCGTTGATGATGGTCGACACTTGGGAGATCAAACCTACAGATCGAAACTCCGCAGTTACCGTTTCGGGTGATGAGCTGCTTCTTCTTGGAATCGAGGGAAGCACAAGGGGAGTAAGCACGCGTTATGGAAACATGCTGCTTTTTTATGTACCACTTGCTAGCTCTGATCAAAAAGTACGCCTTCTTGGCGCAACTCAGTCACTACTTAGCATCGAGGTTTTGTAGGTGACCATCGAATTCGGTAAGTCCACTGACAAAGTGCAGAACGTCCCAGCTCTTGTCATTCAAGTAGACGCCAATTCGATTAGGGACTACCTGGCAATTTCTGACAGCCTTCCAGTACTTGTTTTATTCGTTCAAGAAAATGACCCCGCGAGCCAGTCCATTCTTAGCACCGTGAAACTGCTTACAGAAAAAACCGCAGGCAAGATCTTAACTTTGGTAGTAGACGCGGTGAAGTCTCCAGAACTTGCCCAAGCTTTTGATCTAAAGCAAATTCCAACCCTGTTAGGAATGCTGAAGGGTCAGCCAGCACCACTATTTGCTGGTGATCAACCAGCGGAGCAAGTGCAGCTCATCATCGACCGAGTACTTCAAGTTGGAAAAGAAAACGGACTGACCGGAACCGTAAAAGTAGCAGAGCCAGAACCTGAGCTATCAATCACCCACCAGCAGGCATTTGCGGCCATTGAAGAAAACAATTACCCGTTGGCTAGATCTCTTTACGAAAAAGCCTTATTGGAAAACCCCAATGATCAACTAGCTGAAGCAGGACTAGCTCAGATCAAGCTATTAATTCGCTTGGAAGGCAAAGACCTTCCATCGCTTGTTAGCTCCTTAGGGCAAGAGACGGACGCAGTTTTGGAACGCGTGGACGCTCTTGTTGCCACGGGAGCGGCTTCGGCAGGATTCGAGCAGCTTCTTGTTTTGTTTGAAAGTACCGCCAAGGATCAAAGAGAGCCTATTCGCCTCCGATTCGTTGAACTGTTCCTGGTTGTTGGAAACGAAGATCCTGCCGTGATCAAGGCCCGGAAAAATCTAAGCTTGCTTCTTTTCTGAGAGTGACTATGCCGGTATATCTAGATCACGCAGCCACCTCGCCAATTCGCGCAAGCGTTCTCGAGTTATACATTGCCACCCTTTCCGAAATAGGTAACCCGGCATCGGTGCACAGTTTCGGGCAACACTCGAGGCAGATTCTCGAACAGGCCCGAGAAGAAATCGCCAAGGCAATCAACTGTGATCGCAACGAGGTGATCTTCACCTCCGGTGGAACCGAAAGCGACAACCTGGCAATCAAGGGCATCTTCTGGGACGTAAACTCCAAGGAACCAAACAAGAAAGTGATCGTAAGTGCCGCAGCAGAACATCACGCGGTTCTAGATGCAATCAACTGGCTAGTTGATTCACAAAACGCAGAGCTGTATCTAATTCCAAGTGATGATCAAGGGGTCTTAGATATTGCGGCTCTGGAGCGCTACCTGGAGCAAAACGCCTCACGAGTTGCTCTTTTAAGCGTGATGTGGGCAAACAATGAAATTGGAGTCATTCACCCAATTTCTGAAATAACAAAAATTGCGAAAAGTTATCAGATTCCAGTTCACTCTGATGCGATTGCAGCCCTAGGGCATATTCCTGTTGACTTCGCAGAATCTGGCTTGGCTGCCATGACAATCACCGGTCACAAACTTGGGGGTCCTGTTGGCTCAGGAGCACTAATTTTGAGGAGAGATCAGAAACTAACTCCGGTCAACCACGGCGGTGGCCAGGAACGAAACTTACGCTCTGGCACCTCTGACGCTTCTTCAGCTGCCGCGTTGGCGTTGACCATAACCGAAGCGGTTTCCGAACAAGAAGATTTAGCCCAAAAGCACCAAATCATGACTCAGCGACTTATTGCTGGGGTGAAACAAATTGCCTCAGATGTGATTGTCTCTGCCGAGAAAGCTCCGAGGCTTCCCAATAATGCCCACTTCAGATTCCCGGGATGCTTAGGAGATAGCTTGCTTTTTTTGTTGGATAGCGACGGGGTCTCGATTTCCACTGGATCTGCCTGTACGGCTGGTGTCAGTGGCCCATCCCACGTAGTTTTGTCTTTGGGAGCTAGTAATGATGAGGCTATGGGAACACTACGAATTACCCTTGGTCACAGCACCAAAGATCAAGATATAGAAGCATTTTTGGAGGTCTTTCCCAAGGCTTACCAGGGTGCGAAAAAAGCTGGACTAACCAGGAGATAGATGAAGGTACTTGCGGCAATGAGCGGCGGAGTTGACTCTGCCGTAGCTGCCGCACGCGCTGTTGAGGCCGGTCACGAAGTGGTCGGCGTGCACCTGGCACTTTCTAGGATGCCTGGAACTCTAAGAACAGGATCGAGAGGCTGCTGCACAGTAGAAGATTCCATGGACGCTCAGCGCGCAGCAAACAAGATTGGCATCCCTTTTTATGTTTGGGACTTCTCCGAAAGATTCAAGCAAGAAGTTGTTGATGACTTCATTAGCGAATACCAAGCCGGTCGGACCCCGAATCCTTGTATGAGATGTAACGAGCGAATCAAGTTCGCAGCACTTTTGGAAAAAGCGCTAGCGCTAGGTTTTGATGCGCTTTGCACCGGTCACTACGCATCTATAGAAACTGACTCGAATGGAAACCTAGAGCTGCATCGTTCACTTGCGATGGCTAAGGATCAGTCTTATGTTCTTGGAGTCTTAAACAAGCAGCAGCTCCAACACTCACTATTTCCACTCGGCAAAGCAGCCAACAAAGAAGACATTCGCGCCGAGGCAAAAGCGCGAGAGCTGTCGGTGGCACAAAAACCTGATAGCTACGACATCTGCTTTATTCCAGAAGGTGACACGAGGGATTGGCTCTCGGACAAGATTGAAAGAACCGAAGGCGCAATTGTTGATCTCGAGGGAAACCAGCTGGCAACCCACGATGGAGCTATTGGTTTCACTGTTGGTCAGCGCAAAGGACTCAACCTAGGTAAGCCTTCCGCCGATGGAAAGCCTAGGTACGTGCTGTCGATTAGACCCAAAGAAAACGTGGTGGTGGTGGGCCCTGATGAGGCGCTCCTTATTTCAGAACTCAGCGGCTCAAAGTACTCCTGGTGCGGAGAGGCACCCTCAAACACAACTGATTGGTTCGATGCCGAGGTTCAAGTTAGAGCGCACGGACTTTCGCACCCATGCCGGGTCAAGGTAGCCGGGGATCAGATGGTGATTGCCCTTGCGGAACCAATCCGGGGAGTCTCACCTGGCCAAACGGCAGTTATCTACCTGGGCTCAAGGGTCTTGGGTCAAGCAACAATTGATAAAACCGTTTCCGCAGTGATGGAGCAGGTTTGAACTCAAAGGAACAAGCTCGAGCTAATGAGCTAGTTGATCTAATCAACAACCACCGAGCCGCTTACTACCAATCAAACACATCGCTTATTTCGGACGCTGAGTATGACGCACTAATGCGTGAGCTCGAAAAACTTGAAGCCAAGTATCCGGAATTGATAACGGGAGACTCTCCAACGCAGAGCGTTGGGGGAGAAGCTAGCCAGACCTTCCAGCCATCAGCACATCTTGAAAAGATGATGAGCCTCGATAACGTCTTTTCCATGGAAGAACTAGATACCTGGTTGGACAAAGCAGGCGGCGGACCGTTTCTTTGTGAGCTAAAAATCGATGGTCTGGCAATCAACCTGCGCTATGAAAAAGGCAAGCTAGTTTCTGCTGCCACTAGAGGCGATGGAACAGTTGGCGAGGATGTCACCCGTAACGTTATGACCGTACAGGGAATCCCGCATCAGCTTTCCGGCAAAGCGATTCCAGATGTAGTGGAAATTAGAGGCGAGGTTTTCTACGCCCTGGAAGATTTTGCCAAGCTAAATAAGTCTTTGATTGATCAAGGTAAGGCGCCCTTTGCAAACCCCAGAAACTCCGCTTCTGGCTCGCTGCGTCAAAAAGACTCGAGCGTCACTGCATCCAGACCGCTCCAGATGATTGTGCACGGAGTCGGAGCGCTAAAGGATGACTCGGTCAAGGCCCAGTCGGATCTTTACCAGCAGCTCAAAACCTGGGGACTTCCAACATCTTCTCGTTACAAGGTTTACAAGACCGCCAAAGAAGTAAAGGGATACATCCAAGACTTCGAAGCCAAACGCCACACCCTCGAGCACGAGATTGACGGTGTTGTAATCAAAGTCGATGAGTTCTCGAAGCAGCAAAGTCTGGGCTTTACTTCCAGAGCCCCACGGTGGGCAATTGCCTATAAGTACCCACCTGAGCAGGTCAACACCAAGTTATTGGATATCAAAGTCTCTATAGGTAGAACAGGGCGTGCCACTCCATACGCGGTTTTGGATCCAATTCGGGTAGCAGGTAGCGAAGTTGAGTTCGCAACCTTGCACAACCAAGAGGTAGTTGCAGCCAAGGGAATCCTCATTGGCGACACCGTCGTGCTTCGCAAGGCCGGAGATGTTATTCCTGAAATTTTGGGTCCGGTAGTAGCCCTTCGCGATGGCTCGGAGAAAAAGTTTGCCATGCCAAAAAAGTGTCCAGAGTGTCAAAGCTTGCTTGCCCCAGCCCAAGACGGTGACGTTGATCTTCGTTGCCCTAACGCCAAGAGCTGCCCAGCTCAACTTCGCGAAAGAATTGCCTACATCGGTTCCCGCTCCGCACTTGATATCGAAGCTCTAGGTTTTGTTACCGCTGTTGCCCTGACCCAGCCAGTTGAACCAAAAGACCCACCGGTGAAATCTGAAGCTGACCTGTTTACTTTGGCGCTCGAAAAACTACTTCCAATTAAATCCCGCGTTGTTGACGCTGACACCGGTGCCGCCAAGCTGGATGCCAAAGGAGAGGAAAAGTTAGTCGAGTACTTCCGCAAAGCAGACGGTTCGCCCGCTGCCGTTGCGACCAAACTCTTGGAGGAGCTCGAAAAAGCAAAGTCGCAACCTGCTTGGCGGGTGTTGGTTTCGCTTTCAATCAGGCACGTTGGCCCGGTTGCAGCAAGGTCTTTGATGAACACCTTTGGCTCAATCGAAAAAATCTTTGATGCCAGCGAAGAACAACTTGCTGGAGTGGACGGGGTTGGTCAGGTGGTTGCCAAGACCATCAAGGAATGGATTGCGGTTGATTGGCACAAAGAAATAGTTGCGGCTTGGAAAAAAGCCGGTGTGAATTTCACGCAGGAGATATCTGTTGGCGGATCGGGTGTCTTTTCTGGCATGAGCATCGTGGTTACTGGAACCCTTGAGTCCCTAACCCGTGATCAGGCAGAAGAGGCCATTATCGCTGCCGGAGGAAAGGCTGCTTCTTCAGTGTCGAAGAACACTGCTTTTGTATTGGCTGGAGCTAGCGCCGGGTCAAAATTGGCCAAGGCGGAATCGCTGGGTGTTGAGGTAATTAGTGAAGCAGAGTTTCTAAAGCGCCTAAAGGCGAATTAGTCTCTCTTGTTGTCCTCGTAGGATTCAACTTCGATTGGCTCATAGCTAGCTCTGGTGCCTTCGCTGTAATCAACCTCTGGAGTATCTGCTCCGTCAGTGATCGAAGCTGAAGTTCCCTCTAATTCGCTTTGAACAATGGTCTCATCGGCTGCCACCATGGACTCGGTTGACATCAAAGACTTCATGGTGTTTAGGAAGTCTTCGATCTCGTTCGACTCAGACTCCCAGCGAGCTAGACGCTCCTGGCCATCAACAATTACAGCGTTAGCGTAAGCCTCAGACTTGCGTGCAAGTAGCTCGGCACGACGACGAGACTGGTTGATTAGGTTTCCAGCGTTTCGCTGTGCATCTTCAGTTACGTTGCTGGCCTGCAACTTCGCCTCGCGAAGAATTCTCTCTGCTTCTGCGTTCAGCTCAGCTGAAAGCCTAGAAGCTTCTGAAACGACCTTGTTAGCTTCCTCGGTTGCTTGCTGAGCTTGCTTAACAGCTGATTCATACATGCGAAGAGCTTCTTGCTCGCTCTCGTCACGCTTGGTCTTTAGCTCCGCCTCCAGCTCAACGCGAAGCTGAGAGGTTCTCTGGGCAAGCTCGGTAGCAACTGCTCTTGCCTCTTCCGTTTCGCGGTGGACTTGAGCACGCAACTCGGCAGCAAATCTTTCACCCTCTGAGCGAATAGCTGCAGCTTCACGCTGGGCGTGCACGGTCTTTTCGGCAGCTTCAGTAGCTTGGGTTTTAGCAGCAGAAAGGATTTCAGCACTCTTTCTTTCAGCCTCAAGTCGGATTTCCTTAACCTTGCTTTCGGTTTCGGATAGAAGTTTCTGCGCGGCAGATTCTGCTTTGCGACTTAGTTGCTCGGCTTCGGCCTTAGCGGTCTCGCGAACACGCAGGGCATCTTGGCCAGCATCAGTCATAAGCTTTCTGGCCTGCTCTTCGGCAACGCGAAGAGTCTGCTCGAACTGGGCGCCAAGCTCTGCGTATCCGGTTCCGGAATCGCGCTTTAGGCGCTGCTTTAGGCTAGCGATCTCGCTTTTGAGAAACTCAACTTCGCTGGCAGCCTTGTAGTTGTACTCGCGTACGTGCTCAAGTTCTTCGCGCATGGACGCAAATGTGGTGTCTACCTCATCTTTGTCGTAGCCTCTAAATGCGACCGTGAATTCTGAGTTTTCCAATTGAACTGACCTTTTCTTCTGGGGTGGGTTTTTGGCCTAAGTCTCTACTTTAGCGCCCAAACCTACCTCCATATCAAGCAATTTCTATATTGCTAGACTGGCCTCCAGGCCCAAAAGCCAGGACTTAATCGAATTAATCAACCGAGAGCTTTCATGACTGAAATCACCCCCGAACTGGTCAGACACCTTGCTGGATTAGCCCGTATAGAGGTAACTGAGGCCGAGGTCGCCCAATTCGCCAGCCAGCTGGCTCTGATTGTCGATTCGGTTGCCACTGTCAAGGCGGTTGCCAGTCAGGACATTGTGGCCACCAGCCACCCAATTCCAATGTCCAACGTCTTCCGCGAGGATGTTGTAACACCATCGCTGACCCAAAAGGAGGCTCTGTCTGGAGCCGCTGACAGCGACTCCGGCCGTTTCAAGGTCTCGGCAATTTTGGATGAGGAATAAATGGAACTTCTCTCCAAATCCGCAAGCGAGCTTGCCAGCATGCTGGTCAAAAAAGAGATTTCCTCGGTTGAGCTCACAAAAGCTCAGCTTGACAATATCGACAAGCTAAACCCGAAGATAAATAGCTACCTCACCGTTACCCATGAGCTTGCTCTTTCCCAAGCCAAGCAGGTCGATGACCAAAGAGCCAAGGGCGAATCTCTTCCGGCGCTCGCGGGAGTCCCAATTGCCGTAAAGGACAACCTGGCAACTATTGGAATTGCAACAACTGCTGGATCAAAGATCTTGCAGGGCTGGGTGCCGCCATATGATGCCACCGTAGTTAAGAAGATTCTTGCAAACAAGATGCCGATGCTTGGCAAAACTAACCTTGATGAATTCGCCATGGGTTCGTCAACTGAAAACTCCGCCTATGGGCCCTCTTTGAACCCTTGGGATCTAACCAGAACCCCAGGTGGTTCTGGTGGTGGATCATCTTCAGCTGTTGCTTCAATGCAAGCTCCGCTTGCAATCGGTTCTGATACCGGTGGCTCAATTAGATTCCCCGCTGCCGTTACCGGAACTGTCGGCGTTAAGCCAACCTACGGAGCTGTTTCAAGATACGGGTTGATCGCCCTTGGTTCTTCGCTAGATCAGGTTGGACCAGTAACTAGAAATGTTATGGATGCAGCGATGCTGCAAGATGCGATTGCCGGTCACGACCCGATGGACGCTACCTCGCTGCCTGAGAGCCTGGGCTCCATGACTGAAGCGGCCAAGAACGATTCAGTTAAGGGCCTAAGAATCGGAATCATCAAGGAACTCACCGGTGAGGGTTTCCAAAAAGGAGTCTCTGAAAAATTCAATGAGGCGCTAGAGGTATTGGTCGCAGCTGGAGCTGAAATAGTCGAGGTCAGCTGCCCAAGCTTTCAATATGCAATCGCTGCTTACTACCTGATTCAACCAGCAGAGGCTTCTTCCAACCTGGCTCGCTTTGACTCGGTTCGATTTGGCCTAAGGGTTATGCCAGAAGGTGCCGCAACTGTTGAGAAAGTGATGTCTGCTACCCGTGAAGCCGGTTTTGGACCAGAGGTAAAACGCAGAATCATCCTTGGCACCTACGCACTTTCTTCTGGTTACTACGACGCTTACTACGGCAGTGCACAGAAGGTCAGAACATTGATTCAGGCTGATCTGGCTAAGGCATTTGAAAAAGCCGATGTGCTAGTTTCCCCAACCGCTCCAACCACAGCTTTCAAGCTGGGAGAAAAGCAAGAAGACCCACTTGCGATGTATCTAAACGACATCGCAACCATTCCTGCTAACCTGGCAGGAATTCCTGGCATGAGCCTTCCGGTAGGACTTGCCAAAGAAGACAACTTGCCAGTAGGTGCTCAATTTTTAGCACCAGCTCGCGAAGACGCAAGGCTCTACAAAGTTGGAGCTGTTCTAGAGAAACTACTTGAGGCCAAATGGTCCAAAAAGATGATGGACTTCGCTCCAGAGCTGAAGGTGAACTAATGGCCAAAGATCAGCTCATGGATTACCAGAAAGCACTTGAGGCCTACGAGGTTGTAATCGGACTTGAAGTTCACGTCGAGCTAAACACCAACACCAAGATGTTTTGTGGTTGTGCAAACGTTTTTGGCGATGAGCCAAACACCAATGTTTGCCCAAATTGTCTTGGTTTTCCTGGAGCAATGCCAGCCGTAAACGGTAAGGCCATTGAGAACTCAATCAAGATTGGTTTGGCTCTGGATTGCCAGATCGCAGCAACCGGAAGATTTGCCAGGAAGAATTACTTCTACCCAGACCTAGCCAAGAACTTCCAGACTTCGCAGTATGACGAGCCAATTGCCTTCGAGGGCAAGATTGACATCGAAGCTCCCTCTGGCAAAGTCTTCACCGTTGAAATTGAGCGTGCTCACATGGAAGAAGACGCCGGAAAGCTAACCCACGTTGGAGGTAGCACCGGAAGAATCCAAGGGGCTGAGTACTCGCTGGTTGATTTCAACAGGGCTGGTGTTCCACTAGTTGAAATCGTGACCAAGCCTATTTACGGCGCAGGTGATGAAGCCCCTGAACTGGCAGCAGCGTATGTTCGTTCGATTCGTGAGATTGTAAAAAACCTTGGGGTATCTGATGCTCGCATGGAAAGAGGAAACGTTCGCTGTGACGCGAACGTATCTATTCGCCCAAAAGGCGAAGCAAAGCTTGGCACTAGAACCGAAACCAAGAACGTTAACTCTCTTCGAAGCATCGAACGAGCAGTGAAGTATGAAATCCAAAGGCAAGCTCACCTGCTTTCACAAGGCGTTGCCATCATTCAAGAAACCCGACACTGGCACGAAGACCGCGGAGCAACTTCTTCCGGTCGACCAAAATCAGATGCCGATGACTACCGCTATTTCCCAGAGCCAGATCTTGTTCCGATTCAGCCTTCGAAAGAATGGATCGAACAGATTCGAGCCACCTTGCCTGAAAAGCCAGCGGTTCGTCGCAAGAGACTTATGGAACTTTGGGGCTTTAGCGAACTAGAGTTCCGAGATGTTGTGAACTCAGATTTGCTCGACGAAATTGACGAGACAGTCAAGGCTGGAGCTAAACCACAAGCAGCCAGGAAGTGGTGGACTGGTGAGCTTGCAAGAATTGCTAACAGCGAAAACAAGGACATCAATGAGCTTGCCATCACTCCATTGCAGGTAGCTCAAATCGCAGAGCTAGTTGAATCAGGAAAACTTACTGACCGGTTAGCTCGAGAAGTTCTAACCGGAGTATTGGCAGGGGAGGGAGACCCGGCAGCGATTATTGCGGCAAGAGGTCTTGAGGTCGTCTCCGATGACGGAGCACTGCTTGCTGCAATAGACAAGGTCCTTGCTGAGCAGCCAGATGTTCTAGAAAAGATTCGTGAAGGAAAGCTTCAGGCGGCAGGGGCTGTCATTGGTGCCGTTATGAAGGCCATGTCTGGCACTGCAGACGCTGCGAGGGTTAGAGAACTTGTAATTCAAAGGGCTACTGAGGGCTAAGACTGTCTTTTTGGGGCGGTGTATAACCCTGTGGATAAGTTCAAGCTTTCCCTGAAGGTTAGGGGCTATTTGCTGGGGAGAACTTCCGGCCTAGCTCCCATAATCCCCACAGCCTTGGATCCAGCCTCAGCACCGGCCCGAAGGGCACTGGCTACCGCTCCCGAAGAGAGCTGCTGAAAACCCACCTCTTGGACCAGCTGAGCTAAGAACCCACCGCAAAACGCATCTCCTGCTCCCGTTGGATCCCTAAGTTTTGAACCAATGGAGGCAACTTCAATCAATTCGCCATCGCTTGTGTAGGCCTTAGCTCCAAGGTGACCAGAGGTCACAACGTTGAGACTTACTTTGCCCGAAAGCTCTAGAAGATCTTGTTCTTCTTGGTTTGGAAAGGCAATGTCAGCCAGGCTAATCAGTTCACGAAAACTATCCACACCGTGATCGTTTATGAATCCGTAAGAGCCAGGGTCAATTGCTAAAAGTGCGCCAGCTGCTTTCACTGTGCTGGCAAACGCAGAAACCTGTTCAAAAGATCTTCCTAGCAAGCTGTATCCAGAAATGTAGACAACTCCAAAACCGGTTGGATCAATCTTTGCTAGATCCAAATCTTGGTTTGCGCCACGGTCAGTCAACATCGATCTACTTTGCCCATCAACTAAAACCACTAGCGATCCAGTTGGTTTGCTGCTGGATTGCAAACTTCCATTTATACCCTGAGCTGTTAGCTCTTGCTCGAGCTTGACAACATCAGCGCTACCAACGCAGCCAACAAAACTTACGGCGGCGCCGTTGTGTGAAACCCACGCTGCAACGTTGGCAGCTTGGCCGCCCATGGACTTTTGAATCTGAGCTTTGGTGTCTGTGTTTGGTCTAATAGTTTCTTCGGGAATAACAATTAGGTCTTCGATTACGTCTCCGATAACCAAGATCTTGTTCACGAAATTGCCGCCCAAGCTTTCGCAATCTCGCCTGCAACTCGCACGTTGTTTCTTGCTAGATCAAGATTCACTTCCAGGGACTTACCACCGGATTCTTCAACGATGAAACCAAGCAAGAACGGCGTTACCGCTTTACCGGTAACGCCAGCTTTCTTGGCAGCTTCAAATGCAATTGCTAGCACTCGGTCGTGTTCTTTTGGATCCCACTGTTGCTGAATGGGAATCGGATTGGCAACAACTATTCCCTGCCCGTGGCCTAGTTCGTCCTGAGCCTTCATGGCTGCTGCAATTTCTGCAGCTGAGTCCAGCTGCCAATCCAGGGTGTAACCAGAGTCGGTTAGCCAAAAAGCGGGGAACTTGTTCGTCTTGTAGCCAATAACTGGCACCGACAAAGTCTCTAGACGCTCGAGAGTCGCTGGGATATCCAACACGGACTTGACCCCTGCGGAAACAACAGTAATAGGGGTAACCGAGAGGGTTGAAAGATCCGCTGACTCATCGAAGGTTTCAATTGCCCCGCGGTGCACTCCACCCAAGCCCCCAGTTGCGAAGACTCTTATTCCGGCCAGAGAAGCTAAGTGTGCGGTAGCGGCAACGGTCGTTGCGCCAGAAGCTTTTTTGGCCGCAAGAATCGGAATATCCCTAACGCTAGCTTTTGCCAAATCCTCGTTGGCGATCCGGTCTACGCCTCTGGCATCAAGTCCTATTTGAGGGATGCCATCGAGGATTGCAATGGTTGCTGGAACCACACCAGAAGAACGCAGAATTTCTTCAAATTCTTTTGCCGCTGCTAGGTTTCTAGGTCTTGGCAGACCGTGCGAAATGATTGTCGATTCCAGCGCCACAACCGGCTTACCTGTTTCAAGCGCTTCGGAAACTTCTGGTGAGAGGGCGAATGAAGTCATGAGATAAAGCTAGCTCTCTTTGTTTGATGAAAATCATCTATTGGGGTGAGTAACGGGACTTGAACCCGCGACATCCTGGACCACAACCAGGCGCTCTACCAGCTGAGCTATACCCACCATGTCTTTGAGCTAGGCCCAAAGCTTCTATATTCTATTGCGTTTAGAGCTGGTCGGCTATTTGCTTCGCCGCTTCAGATTCTGGCCCGGGCTGGGAAACAAATACTGTCTGTCGATAGTAGCGAAGCTCAGCTATTGACTCTCTGATATCAGCCAGGGCTCTATGGCCTCCTGATTTTTTGGGTAGCTGGAAATAGACCTTGGGAAACCAGCGCTTGGTTAGTTCCTTCACAGAAGACACGTCGATGTTTCGATAGTGCAGGTGGGCATCAAGTTTTGGCATGTATCGATTCAGAAACATCCGGTCGGTGCCGATTGAGTTTCCAGCTAGCGGAGCAGTTCTAACCTCCGGCGCGAAACCTTTGACGTAATCCAGAATCTTTTGTTCTGCCTGAGCAATTTCTAGACCGTCGGCAAGAAGAGGGAGCAATCCAGACTCCTTATGCATTTGGGTTACATAATCTCCCATTTGCGCAAGTGACTCTGGCCTTGGCTTGATTACAACGTTTAGCCCAGCCTCGTCGAGAATGTTGAGGTCGGAGTCGGTGACCAAAACAGCAATCTCCACCAGCGAGTCTTTTTCAACATCGAGACCGGTCATCTCGCAGTCGATCCAGACTAAATTCTCCAAGGACTTCATAACCTAGAAAGCTTAGCGTTTGAGCGCTAGGCGCTTTCTTGCTTTAGCCTTTGGCTTGCGCTTTCCTTTAGCTTTAGCTTTGAGCAACTTACGCTCAGCTCTTCCTTCGATGAGCCAGTAAAGCACTGGAACAATAACCAAGGTCAATACTGTCGAGGAAACCAAGCCACCGATGACAACGATTGCCAACGGCTGGCTAATGAACCCTCCACCGGTGATGCCAAGAGCTAGCGGAGAAAGGGCAAAGATTGTTGCCAATGCTGTCATCACAATAGGACGAAGACGCTGCCTCGAGCCATCCATGATTGACTGCTGAATCGACTTGCCTTGCTTTCGGTATTGGTTAATTAGGTCAATTAGCACGATGGCGTTTGTGACCACCACACCAACCAGAAGCAACATTCCAATAAGAGCTGGAACACCCAACGGAGTGTCTGTGATCAGTAGTAGCCCCAGCGCACCGGTAGCGGCAAATGGAATTGATATCAACAAAATCAACGGCTGCACCAGGCTACTGAAGGTGGCAACCATAACTAGGTACACAATTGCTACCGCGGCTAGCAAAGCTAGCCCTAGCTGACCAAAGGACTCAGCCTGATCGGCAGAGACTCCACCGATGTTGGCAGTTGCTCCAATTGGCAGCTCGACCACGTCCAGTGCCTCAGTCACCGCTCTGGTAACAGCTCCCAGGTCATCTGAGTCAGGTGTTAGAGAAACGGTAGCTACTCGATCACCCTTCTCGCTGGTGATAGCTACCGGGGCCTGGACCTCCTGGATGTCAGCGATGCTGTCAAGGGAGATTACTCCTGACCTTGTTGGGATTCGAATATCGCGAATTTCTTCCAAGGTAGCTGGAGTGTTCTCTTGAACGATAAATATAGGAGTCGCCTCGTTATCGATGTTTACATCGCCAATTGAGCCTGGTCTTAGAGTGGCCGCAACAATACCTGAAACCTGAATTTCGGTTAATCCGGCTCTTGCAGCTGCCACCCGGTCAACAGTTATCTTCAGGGTTCGCTGTTGCTCCGAAAGTGAGGAGGTGATATCGGAGATACCATCAACTTCGAGCATCCCTAAACGAACCTTCTCAACAGCTGCAAACAATGCCTCATCGCTTGTAGCTGCAAGCTTGATGTCAATTGTGCTGGAGCCACCAAAGCCACCGCCACCTCCTTGAGGAAGGGTCACTTCACCAATGTCATCACGAGAATCAAACTCGGCCTGGACAGCAGCTTGGATCGCAACGTTGTCAGCGTCTTTACTAACCGATACTTGAATAGTGGTTGCGTTAGTGTTGCCACCAAAGTTCACGCGACCATCGGCTCTTCCACCAAATGTTGCAAGAACAGTCTCAACGCCTTCTTGCGAGAGAATCAGATCCTCAACAATCTTGGAGGCTTCGTCGCGCTGCTCGAAAGTGCTACCAGCAGGAAGCTCTTGACGAACCACAAACGTGTCTCCACCAAAGTCACCAATGAAGTCGGTCTTTAGCTGCGGAACAAGTGAGAAGGTGAACATCAAAATGGCACCCGCTGCAACCAGAGTCAGTCCCGGCTTCGCTTGGGTTTTAGTTAGTACTGGGATGTAACCGCGTTGTAACCAGCTGCGCTTTTCCTTTTCCTCTTCTTCCTTACGAGCTTTCTCCATGCGAGTGGCTGCAGTCTTGGCAGATTCTTTCGCGCTCTGCTCTTCGCTAACTGGAGCTTTTAGGAACCAGTAGGCCAGAACCGGAACGATAGTCAAGGAGACCACCAGGGAAGCAAGCAGGGCGATTGTGAAGCTGAAGCTAAATGGCCTAAAGAGCTCTCCAACGATTCCCCCGACCAGAGCAACCGGCAGGAATACCGCAACGGTGGTGATGGTCGCCGAGGTAATTGCTCCAGCAACTTCCTTCACGGCGTCAATAATGGCGCGCTTTTTCGGCTCGCCATAGGAGAGGTGCCGGTTGATGTTTTCAATAACCACAATCGAGTCGTCCACGACTCGACCAACCGCAATGGTTAGCGCACTCAGGGTAAATAGGTTCAGGCTGTAGCCAGAGACCCAGAGGCCTATAAAGGTAACCAGCAAGGAGGTCGGAATCGAAATGGCTGTTACCAAGGTCGATCGAATGGAAGCCAAGAAGATCAAGATAATCAAGATTGCAAAGGTAAGTCCAAGGGAACCTTCGATGCTTAGGTTCTCAAGCTGCTTTTCAACGAATGGTCCCTGATCAAAAACAGTGGTGATTTCAACATCGCCACCTAGTTTTTCCACCAGTTCGTCGATCTTGGATTCAACCCCGTTTGAAATCGCAACAGTGTTGCCTTCTTGAGTCTTGGTGACCTGGATTCCAAGTGAATCAAGGCCGTTGGTTCTAGATATAGAAGTAACTGGCTCGTAGTCGTAAGTTACTTCGGCAACTTCGCCGATGGTGAGAATTCTTGGTGTGGTGGTAGCTCCAGTTAGGCCACCAGGTAGTTGTGCAAATGAGGTAGCCGATGCAACCAAAGGAAGATTCTCAAAATCTTCAACAGAGTTGACGTTGGTTCCAATTTCGATCTGGAGCTCACCTTCGGTATCGGTAATCGAACCGGCTGGAAGGATAAAGCCATTAGCCCTGAGAGCATCGGTAATTGAAGTCTGAGATAAACCATTTGCGGCCAGCACACCGGTTTTAAGATCCAGAGTGATCTGCTTCTTTTTTCCTCCAGCTACTGTGATTTCTTGAATTCCAGGAACTTGAGACAAAATCGGAACAGCGATGTCTTCCAATATTTCAGAGAGAGCCTCGTTGTCACCGGTTGTCGAGGCAACTGACAAGACAATAATCGGCACGCTATCAAAAGATCCCGAGATAACCCTTGGCTCTACATCGGCAGGAAGTGAATCTTGAACATTAGCCACCACGCGGTTTAGTTCTTCTTCAACCTGAGCGGTTGAAACTCCAAAATCAAACTCCACGCGAACAACCGAGACGTTGGCTCGAGACGTCGATGTGACATTCACCAGGTTCTTTAGAATCCTGGCCTCGTCTTCGATGATGGAAGAAACTTGGGCATCGACTACCTCAGGAGAGGCACCAGGGTAAGTAGTAACGATAGAAGCCTGTGGCACCTCGAAAGAGGGAAGTAGTTCTTGCTTTAGCGAACCAAGGGAGATTAGGCCAGCCACTGTGAGGATTATGGTCAAAAGCCCCACAACTGAGCGATTGGCGAGTGAAAGAGTCGAGAGTCTAAACAAGGATGTCCCCTAAATAAGTGGTGGGTTTTTGTACCTACTAAGCAAACCACCTATCGGCCCAGCTAGCAAAAGCATTACCGAAGCTCTCAGGCACTTCCCAGTAACTACCTTGCTTTTGTGGCTCGGGCGTAGGCTGAAGGGATGAAAAAAGCCCTGAAGATCCTTTCTCGAGTGTTATTAGGACTGCTTGTCGCAGCGTTAATTGTGCCCTTCTTGATTCCTGTTGAAACCAGTGGAACCAAGACCTATCAGGAAGCAGCTGGGTCGGGGGCTAGCTTTGCTAAAGCTTTAGGGATTGATGTTTTCACGGACGTAACCGAGTTTGATTGCCAGCAAGATAGTGACTGCGAGAACCCACCGGTGTTTATCTTGCTGCACGGCTTTGGGGCCAATACCTTTTCTTATCGCTTTGTGACCGGGCCACTAAGTGCTTACGGAGACGTCGTCGCTTATGACCGCCCAGGCTTTGGCTTTACGCAAAGACCATCCAGCTGGGAAGGTGAGAACCCATACGGCTCTGCTGGCAACGACTTGATTCTTGATGAGCTAATCGCAGGGTATGCAAGCAATAGAGAAGTGTTCCTTGTTGGTCACTCTGCTGGCGGAACCCAAGCAGCGCAGTATGTGGTGGATAACCCAGGTGCAGTTACTGGTCTTATCTTGATTTCGCCTGCGATACTCACAACCGGCGGATCTCCTTCTGGGTTTAACTGGATCTTCAGCATCCCGCAATTAGATCACCTAGGTCCGCTCCTTGTTTCCTCGATAGCATCCAGTGGCATGGATTTACTAGATAGGTCCTGGTTCGACAAGTCGAAGATCACCGATGAAATCAAAGCAGGTTATCGAGCCCCGCTAGAAATCATAGGCTGGGAAGAAGGCTTCTGGGAATTCAACCGAGCCCCGCGAACCTTTGATGTAAAAGACCGGTTATCCGAAATCAAGATCCCAACACTTCTTATTACAGGAGATACCGATGTTGTGGTGGCAACCGCAGACACCGAGGCGCTCGCAACAATGATCGAGGGCTCAAGCTTGGTTGTTATTCCCAAGTCCGGTCACTTAGCCCAGGAAGAGACCCCCGCAGAGACCATGCAGGCAATCGATGACTACTGGGTCAGCCTTTCTAAGTAGTTTGGGAACAAATCGGTCAGTTGTGGGTTTACCTGTAAGCAGTAGACGAGAGAAGGACAGTAAAAAGTGAACATTAGGTTCGGGCTAGACACCTTTGGGGACATGACCCTAAAGGACGATGGCACGCCTGAAACTGCTGGCCAAGTGATTCGAAACGTTGTCGAGGAGGCAGTTCTAGCCGAGCAGGTTGGCTTAGATAATTTCAATATCGGCGAGCACCACCGCGATGACTTTGCAGTTACTGCACCAGACACTGTTCTGGCCGGAATTGCAACCAAAACCAGCACAATCACCTTAGGTTCTGGAGTGACCGTTTTGTCCTCTGAGGACCCAATTCGGGTTTACCAAAGATTTGCAACCTTGGATGGACTATCCAATGGCCGTGCCGAGATAACCGCTGGTCGAGGATCCTTCACTGAATCTTTCCCACTCTTTGGATATGAGCTTTCAGACTACGCAGAATTGTTCGAGCAGAAACTAGAAATGCTAGTTGAGCTACTCAAAGAAGGACCAGTTAACTGGTCAGGATCGATCAGGCCTCCGCTAGTCAACCAAGAGGTTTATCCAAAAACAGAGCGCGGCCAGATTCCTCTTCGAGTGGGCGTCGGCGGTTCTCCAGAAAGCGTGATTCGCGCAGCGAGATTGAATGCCAACTTGGCATTAGCAATCATTGGGGGAGACCCTGCAAGGTTCTATCCGTATGCGAAGTTGTATCACGAGCAGATGGAGCATTTCGGAAACGAAGTTAGACAGATATCCATTCACTCTCCTGGTCACGTTGCAAAAACCGACGAGCAGGCTATTGAGGAACTCTGGCCAAGCTACCAGTCAAGTTTTGGTCGAATCGGCCAAGAACGAGGTTGGGGTCCGATGACTAAAGATCACTACCTGAATGAGGTCTATAACGGCAGCTTGTATGTGGGTTCTGCTGAGACTGTTGCCAAAAAAATCGCTTACGCGGTTCAGTCAGTGGGGGCTAACCGTTTTGACCTAAAGTACTCAACTGGGCCTATGCCACATTCCAAGTTGATGAGCTCGATTGAACTACTGGGAACTGAAGTTGTTCCTATGGTCAAGCAAATCCTTGCTGAGTCATTAGCCAGCAAATAAGTCAAGCTTGTCGCTAGCAAGACATTTATGCCAACTGAGCTAGCCTAAATACTCACCAGTTAGACGCTTAGTTAGGGCCAGCATGAATTTCAAGGCATTATTCGCAGAGTTTCTAGGAACAGCCCTCCTTGTTACAGCCGTAGTTGGCTCCGGACTTATGGGTAGTAATCTCTCGGGCGATCTACTTGTTGCCCTCATCGCCAACGCGCTATCTACCGCTTTGGCTCTTGGTTTGTTAATCCTCACTCTTGGCCCAGTAAGCGGAGCCCATTTCAACCCAGTTGTTTCGATGGCTTTGGCTATTGATCAAAGATTTAAGGCAGCAGGTGTCGCCCCTTACCTTGTTGCCCAGTTTGCAGGAGCGGTTGCTGGCGCGGTGCTTGCCAACGTAATGTTTGGCTCAGCCGCTATACAGGTATCTAGTAAGGGCATGGTTAGTCAAGGAACTGCTATCGGAGAGGTTATAGCCACTGCCGGGCTGGTTTTCATCATTCTGAATTTGATTCAATCCAAGCGTGCCTATCTAATTCCAGTTGCTGTTCCGGCCTGGATTGGCTCAGCATACTTCTTTACTTCGTCGACATCATTTGCCAACCCTGCCGTGACGGTTGGAAGGATCTTTACTGATAGCTTTGCCGGCATTGGACCACAATCGGTTCCAAGTTTTGTAATCGCACAGCTACTTGGTGCAGCGCTGGGAATAGTCCTAGCAAAAGTATTTGCTAAGTCCAAAAAATAGTTTTAGGCGAAAGCTTCCGGCGGTGGGCAAGAGCACACCAAGTTACGATCTCCATAAACTGAATCAACACGTCTAACCTTCGGCCAGTACTTCCAAAGGTGCTGCGACTTCACTGGGAACACTGCTAACTCTCTCGAGTAAGGGTGGTTCCATTCCCCGGTTAAAATCTTTGCCGTGTGTGGCGCTTGGCGAAGTGGATTATCTTCAGGGCTCCAAGTGCCAGCGCCAAGCTGGTTGATCTCATTCTTAATGGCAATCATGGCTTCGATGAAGCGATCAACTTCCGCCTTTGGCTCTGACTCAGTTGGCTCAATCATGAGTGTTCCAGAAACCGGGAAGCTCATGGTTGGAGCGTGGAATCCGTAGTCAATCAATCTCTTTGCTACGTCGTCAACGCTAACACCGGTATCTTTTGTGATTCCGCGAATGTCGATGATGCACTCGTGAGCAATCAAACCAGCGTTACCGGTGTATAAAAGCGGGAAGTGATCTTTTAGCTTTAGAGCCACGTAGTTGGCTGACAAAACAGCAACCGAGGTTGCATCGCGCAAGCTTTGGTTACCCATCATGCGAATGTATGCCCAGGAAATAGGCAAGATCGAAGCTGAACCAAATGGTGCCCCAGAGATAGGGCCAAAGTTAGGAAGTTCTATCTGAGCCAATGAGTGACCTGGCAAAAATGGTGCTAGGTGAGCCCTGGCGGCTACTGGACCAACTCCTGGACCTCCACCACCGTGAGGGATGCAGAAGGTTTTGTGTAAGTTCAGGTGCGACACATCGCCACCCAACAGACCAAACTTGGCGTAGCCAACAACAGCGTTGGTGTTTGCGCCATCGATGTATACCTGGCCACCTGCGGCATGAACCAGGTCGCAAATGTCAGCTATAGCTTCTTCGTAAACACCATGAGTTGATGGGTAGGTAACCATCAATGCAGATAGCTTGTCGCCTGCTTCAGCGATCTTCTGCTTGATGTCAGCTAGGTCTACGTTGCCCATCTCGTCGCAGGCAACAACTACTACCTTCATACCCGCCAAGATTGCAGATGCTGCGTTGGTTCCGTGGGCCGAAGATGGAATTAAGCAAACCTCGCGCTGGCTGTCTCCACGGGATAGGTGGTAACCGCGGATAGCCATAAGGCCAGCTAGTTCTCCCTGGCTTCCGGCGTTTGGCTGTAATGAAACTGCGTCATAGCCAGTCACATCGCAGAGCCAACCGGTTAGCTCTTCGATTAGGTTCAGATACCCTGCGACGTCTTCCTTTGGAGCAAATGGATGCATGTTGCCAAACTCTGGCCAGGTGACTGCTTCCATTTCAGTTGTTGAGTTCAGCTTCATGGTGCAAGAGCCAAGTGGAATCATTCCGCGATCTAGCGCGTAGTCGTAGTCAGCAAGACGCTTTAGGTAGCGAAGCATCGCGGTCTCAGAATGGTAAGAGTTGAACACCTGATGGGTTAGGTACTCATCCTTGCGTGCAAGAGTTCCAAGCTTGCTGGAAGCAGATGCGCTAAATACATAGTCAACCTTGCCAGCGCCGAAGGCTGCTGCAATTATGTTTAGCATTTCCCCATCGATGGTTTCATCGATAGAAACTCCAACAGTTTTCTCATCAAGTACCAACATCGTGATGTCTTGTTTTCTAGCGGCTTCATAAACTGTTTTTGAACTTGGAACAGTCACCTGGAAGGTATCGAAGAACTCGTTCGGGGAAACGCCAAGCCCAGCTTTCTTGAGCGCTTCGGCTAGAGCGAGAGTCTTGTGGTGAACATCGAGTGCAATTGAGCGAAGTCCCTTTGGGCCGTGGTAGACGGCATACATACCTGCCATTACGGCAAGCAGAACCTGCGCGGTACAGATGTTGGAAGTTGCTCGTTCACGACGGATGTGCTGCTCACGAGTCTGCAAAGTTAGTCGATAGGCAGGTGCTCCATCGGCATCAACGGATACTCCAACGAGTCTTCCTGGCATTGAGCGCTCAAGATCATCGCGAACAGCCAGGTAACCAGCGTGTGGACCACCAAAACCCATTGGAACTCCAAAGCGCTGGGTAGTTCCAACCGAGATGTCTGCTCCTGCACTTCCTGGGGATTCAATCAAGCAAAGTGCAAGCAGGTCTGCAACTGCAACCGATAAGGCGTTAACTGTTTTTGCGGCAGCAAAGATCGGTTTTAGATCAGTGAGGTTTCCAGATGATCCTGGGTACTGAACCAAGACACCAAAGTATTCGCCAGCTAGACCAGCTGCACCCTTGGCTGCGTCAAAGTATGAAATCTCAATTCCAACCGGGGTAGCCCTGTGCTCCAAAAGAGCTTTGGTCTGTGGGAAGCAGTCGCTGTCCACGTAGAAAACTTTGCTTTCACTTGTTGATCCTCGTCTAGCAAGCAGCATTGCCTCGGCAGCAGCAGTAGATTCATCCAACATGGATGCGTTAGCCGTCTTCATTCCAGTTAGGTCATTGACCATGGTCTGGAAGTTGATTATTGCTTCTAGGCGTCCCTGGGAAATTTCTGGCTGGTAGGGAGTGTAAGCGGTGTACCAGGAAGGGTTTTCTAAAACGTTGCGCTTGATTACTGAAGGGGTCAGGGTTCCGAAGTAACCCTGACCAATCAAGCTTGTAGTGACCTTGTTGTTGTTTGCGTGAGCACGAAGGGCTTTTAGGGTGTCAGCTTCGGTGAGCGGGTCCGGGAGTTTTCCATCACCTTTGAACTGGATTGCCTTTGGCAAGGCGGTTGCCATGAGCTCGTCTAGGGATGAATACCCCAACTCCTTGAGCATTTCAGATTGTTCTTGAGGGGTAGGACCGATGTGGCGGTACTTAAAATCTTTGTGCTCAGGAAGCATTTGTAAGCAGTTACCCCTCGTTGGTTAGTTGAGCGTATTCTTCATGGGTTAGCAAAGCAGGCAGTTCTGTGAATTTGATCTTGATCAACCATCCGGCGCCCATAGGGTCCTGGTTTACTAGTTCTGGTGTTGCGGTGACGCTGTCATTTACTGCCACTATTTCACCATCAACCGGGGCGTAAAGCTCTCCGACACTCTTGGTGGATTCAATTTCGCCACAAATTTTCATATAAGTAGTTGAGCTTCCAAGCTTGGGTAGGTCAACAAACACGATGTCACCTAGCTTCTCGGCTGCATATTCGGTGATTCCAACGGTGGCAACATCGCCATCGATTGAAAGCCACTCGTGCTCTTTGGTGTAGTGAAGACTTTCGCGATTAGTCATCAGCCATATTCCTTTGCTTGGTTAGTTGTTTGGTCTCTTGTAAAAAGGGAGTTTTACTACTTTATAAGGTGCCTTGGTGCCTCTAATGTCAACGCTAACTGAGGTCCCAACTTCAGCAAAATCGGCCCCAACCATCGCCATGGCTACTGGATAACCAAGGGTTGGAGACAGTGCTCCAGAAGTTATTACTCCCATTGATACGTCTGAGTCTTCTGGGGAAACTTCGTAATCGGCTCTGGCAGCTCGCTTACCTTCTCCGGCAAGGCCAACTAGCACTTGGCTCGGTTCCGTCGCTGCCAGTTTGGTAAGGGCTGCTTTCCCAACGAAGTCCCAAGGCTTATCTAAGCGAACTACCTTGCCAAAGCCAGCTTGGTAGGGGTTCACTTCTTCATTCATCTCATGACCATAAAGCGGCATGCCAGCTTCGAGCCTCAGGGTATCGCGGCAGGCAAGCCCTGTTGGCATGAGATCAAATTTGGAACCAGCAGCCATAAGAGCATCAAAAACTTGCTCTGCAGAGGCGACTGGAATGTAAATTTCGAAGCCATCTTCGCCGGTGTATCCGGTTCGAGCCAGCAAGCAGTCAACGGTTGCAATCTCGGCCTCTGAGATTGCGTAATACTTCAAATCTGAAAGCGGGGCAGCAGTTATCGCTCCAAGGATCTCAACTGATTTAGGCCCTTGGATAGCAAGTAGCACCCAAGAGTCGGATTCGTCTCTTACTTCTGTATCAAAGCCAGCAACTCTCTTTTGAAAAGCTTCGAACACTACATCTTTATTCGATGCATTTGCTACCACCAGGTAGCTAGTTTCTGCCAAACGATAAACAATCAAGTCGTCGATGATTCCACCTGCTTCGTTGCAGATTAGCGAGTACTTTGCTCGACCCACTGCAATCTCCGAAGCTGCTCCAACAAGGGCGTAGTCGAGAAAGCTAGCTGCGTCATTTCCTTCGATGAAGATCTCACCCATATGTGAGATATCGAATAGCCCAGCTTTGGTTCTTACCGCTTCGTGCTCCGCTAAATCCGAGCTATATCGAACTGGCATTTCCCAGCCACCAAAGTCGGTGAAGCTAGCGCCAAGATTGGCGTGTTTTTGCCGGAGAGGGATGGATTTCATGACACTAATCTAAAGCATCGCTAGGGCACTTTTTACCCGAGGCCAAACTATGGGTTAGTGGGCTAGCGTTGATCAGAGATCGACCCAACGCGAGGAGATTTGAATGTCCCAATGGAGTAACCACCCGGCAACCGCCAAGTATGGAAAGAGTCAACTTAGTTTTGGCCAGCGATCCGCGGATATTGTTAGAAACGTAATGGGCTCTTGGCCATTCGTGTTTTCAGCCCTAGGGTTTCTTGCCCTGTGGATGTATTTCAATGACGATGGTTCGTTTGATCCGTTCCCCTTTATCTTGCTAAATCTCATCCTGTCCTGCATTGCTGCCTTGCAGGGAGCGATATTGCTTATTGCAGCCAAAAGAGAAGACCAGATCAATTCGGATCTTGCCATACACACCTATCAAATAGACCAGGAAAACCTTGAGCTAACAAAGCAGGTTCACGAGCTCAGCAAGAGAATCGAGAAGCTGACCCTAGAGGTCCACGAGGCTGTAAAAGCCAAGCAATAACCAGGCACGACCCGCCCCAACAAATGTCAGAGGCTCCAGCTAGCTTGTCTGATAGGAATTAACTATTGCTTTTGGGGGAGCACACATGGGGATATTTACTTGGCTAAAGAAAATACTTACGTTCGATCCATCGGTCTACAAACCGCCGGTTGATACCAATAACGCGTCTGGACCTTCGATGACCGAAGGTGACTTTCGGTCTGGGCCGGAGGGTTATTCACCTAATACTTCTTATCCGGATACTTTTTATGGCTCCGGTGGAGAAGGCGACCAGAACGAAGGCGATTTCAACAGGTAGAAGGCCAGAGTTTATCGCTGCAAGCTTTAGCAAGTTTCCGCAATAGGCTTGAAGGATGAACGGAACTCCTAAATCCATATTCGGAACCTTTGCAATTATTGAAATGATGACCTGGGCTTTGCTTATTGCAGCCATCATCGCCAGAGAGACAATTGGCCTAGCGTCTAATATGTTCTTCATCGCTGGTGCCACCCATGGTTTTGCCTTCATCGGTTACTCCGCTTCCGCAGTACTGGTAGCGGTAAATCAGCGCTGGCCTCTTGTTCGTGGGGCAGGTGCCGTGCTGCTCGCAATCGTTCCTTTTGCGACCGTTCCTTTTGAGAAGTATCTCGAGAAGCGCAAGCAACTAGATGGTGAATGGCGAACCGAGAAGTCAAATAACCCTTTGGATAAAACCAAATTTGATCAGCTGTTTAGGTGGTTTATCAACCATCCGGTGATTTTGGTCTTGACTCTGATTGTCTCCGTTATTGCACTATTTACGTTCTTACTTTGGCTAGGTCCCCCTGGCGAATGGGGAAACTAGAGCTTCTAGGAGCCTTTTCTTCGATAGTCAGGTCTTTGGGCCAGAAAAGATTCTTTAGCAACATAGAATTATCTAATGAGCGTAATGACCAGCATTCAAGCGCCGACTCAGTTTGCCGAGATTATGCACCGCGTGCGAAACGCAGGGTTACTTGAGAAAAAGCCAAGTTTTTACATCATTCGCCTAATTGCCATCACCATCATTTCGGCAGCCCTTTGGGTCTTGGGTGGTTACATCTCCACGTTGGTGGATCAAAGCACCATCTTTATTCTTTTGGCATTCTTGGTTGTGGGCCTACTCGGCATTGTCTCGGCTCAGTACGGCTTTATTGCCCATGAGGCAGCTCACAGACAGATCTTCCGCAGCAGTAAAGCAAATGACTGGACCGGTTTGGTTCTTGCAAACCTATTTGCTGGACTGAGCTACGGTTTCTGGCTTCGCAAGCACAACAAGCACCACCAAAAGCCAAACCAAATAGGCGAAGACCCAGATATTGCCATTAGGGTTCTAAGTTTCACTCCAGAGTCAAGGGATTCCAAAAAAGGCATAGAGCGCTGGCTCACCGAGCGTCAAGGATATTTGTTCCCATTGCTACTTCTGTTTACCGGCTTTGACTTATTGGTTGACAGCTTTGCCGGTTTGAAATACAAAGAGCGCAAGATTGGAACCAGGTTCTTGGAATTTGGTTTGATGATGATTCGTCAGATTGCTCCTTATGTGGTTTTCGCTATTTTGTTTGGCTGGGCCTGGGCCATAGCGCTTTGGTTTTTCATGATGATGATCTTTGGATTCTTTATGGGAGCAGCCTTTGCTCCAAATCACAAGGGAATGCCACTGGTTGAAAAAGACGCCAAGATCGATTTCTTCACAAGACAGGTTCTAACAAGCAGAAACATCCGAGGCAGTTGGCTAACAGATAATCTTATGGGTGGCCTGAACTACCAAGTTGAGCATCATCTGTTTCCTTCGATGGCGAGACCTTATCTAAAGCGAGCACACAAGATCGTTCTGGATTACTGTAAAGAGCACTCCGTGCCACTTGTTGAGATGAACTTACTTTCTAGCTATGTGGTAATCATGAAGTACCTAAACAATGTTGGCCTGAGTAAAAACTCAGACCCATTTGTTTGCCCGATGGTTGCAACTTTGAGGCCAAGAAACTAGCGTCTCTCCAACTCCCCGCGCAATAAAAGAGCTCTTTGGATAGACTTAGCAATGCACCTTCTAGCCTTCGTAGCTCAGTGGATAGAGCAAGAGCCTTCTAATCTCTTGGTCGCAGGTT